>JABUBN010000110.1_pt1 | contig 20674 bp, 18 predicted proteins | sample 7240341 | NCBI WGS metagenome assembly JABUBN01 (sample SAMN07256345, study PRJNA390944) | subsurface metagenome | isolation source: Methane hydrate marine sediment | place: Pacific Ocean: Eastern North Pacific, ODP site | reverse complement strand
AAAATGCGTGGAATCAAAGTATTTGATAAAGTATTAGAGTCCATTAAATTAGCGAATAAAAATGATATAAAACCGATAATTAGTACAGTCGTAATGAAAGACAATTTAAAGTATTTAAAAAATATGTGTGAATTGGCTGAAAATTTAAATTGTTCTATTGAAATATACCCTTGTGAGGATATTATAAGGGATTATCCTGAAAATAGTTATCAAATCGATAACATTTATGATTTAATACCAGAAATCTCTATTTGGGCAAATTTAATGCGTTCATTAAGAAGAGAATATAAAAATATTTTAACAGATCCTATTTCTATTGAAATAGTTGAAAAGGGAGGATTCGGGGGTTATCCATTATATCATCAAGAAACATTACGTTGCCATGTCGCTGAAGCCTATATCTTTATTAGTCATGATGGATATGTTCACTATCCTTGCAAAATCCATCCAATATCCAGTTTTAATGCCTTGAAACATTCATTACATAATATCTATTATTCAAAGGAAGTTAAGGATATTATGAAGAAACATGACAGTTATAATTTCTGTGAAAATTGCCGGTTAGGTTGTGCTATAGCATCATCGATTCCAACTCATTGGAAAACAGTTTATTCTAAATACATAAAAGGGTTTTTAAATGGTAATTTGAGATAAATAAGTGTAATAATGATTATACTGGTTTATTCTTTGTAAAGACCTGAATCATAAATTAAATAAAAAATTAAATTTCAAAAAATTTAATTGAAAGCGTGTTTTTCCTATTATAGTGATAGTTTTATGTCAAATGTGGTAATAATTCTTCAAATCATGCTAATAACCATTGGCGTGCTAATTTTAGGTATGATTTTAAACAAAGTATTAGGTTTATCAAAAGAAAAAATAATAGAATTTAAGGAACGTGCTTCAAACCTTCAAGAACGGATAAGAAATGCTCAAGCTATTGGTGACATAAGAATGATGGCACAGTTACAACGTGAAACAATGCAATATACAAAACAGATTATGCTAAAACAATTTGTTCCATTATGTTTAAGATGTTTTATTTTTATAGGGATCTTCGCTGTTCTTGGATTTATTTATAGTGATTATGATAGCGGTTTATTGCCTTTTCCATTGTTAATTTTTGGTAATGGATGGGTAGCAATTTATTTCACATTTTCTATCAGTTTCTCATTAATTATTTTTGGGATAAAAAAGCTTTATAAAAGAATTACGGGAAAAGACATTTCCACCCAAAGTCATTTAAGAGAAATTATGCAGTTAGTTTCTCCAACACAACAAACTTCTGGAATTTCATTTCAAGTCTCAGATGCGGAACATTCAATTATGGAAGAGAAAAAATCTTCTGAAAGAACAGATTCATGGAAGGAACGTATTCAAAAATAATTATAGGGAGATAAAGCTCGCCTATATATATAAATGAATCCTGATGAAATTCTACCATCAATGTGGTGAAATGTTTAATAAATCTCAGGATGTGTTAAAAATTGACAGAAGAAAATGATATTAAAATACAAATGACACTGTATTTCATTTTCGCTGCATTAATGATCGGGCTAAATTATATAATCCAGAAATTAAATCAATTAATAATTGCACCTTCCATATGTGATATCTTTGGAGGAAATGATTTTTTTCAAACATTTTATTGTTCGACTGACCCATTTAATATGCCAGAATTAATTGGGTCTATTGTAGCTGTCGGTGTTACTTATATTATTAAATTTTTCTTAGACAAATTTATAGTTTTTAAAGGAGGTGGAACAGAACTGAGAGAAACCTCAATAGAATTCATGAAATATTTCGGTTTTGCTATTCTTACAACTATTGAAAACATTGGAATTCAATTTTTATTAACTAATTTTCTTAATGCGCCCTTAGAAGTAAGCTTTGTAATTGCTTTATCCATTGGGTATTTAACGAAATTCTTTTTAGATCGTAAATTTGTCTTTAATGTTTAAAACATATTAATCTTTCTATGATATGGAATAAAAAAATTTAATAGATCGAAAGGTGTTTTTATTCATATGTCAGATGAACAAGAAGAACACGAAGATGAAGATAAATCGATCACTGAAGCTTTGGGTCAACTCGGATGGGTTGAAGAGAAAGAGGAAGAAGAAGAAGTTCCAGATACCAGTGAAGATCTAGTAGAGCAGCTTAATTTCTTTAAAGAAGAAAACAAGAGATTAATCGGGGAAATTAGTGACAAGAATAATCTTATTAATGAAAAAATTGAAATGATACATAATCTTGAATCCAATATTCAAAACTTATCAAAACAATCAGAAGACAAATCAGATCAAGATCAAACAATACAAAAACTATATGAAACAATTGAGAGTAAAAATGATGAAATAGAACAAATGGATACTCTTCATGACGAAGAATCTAACAAATTACAGAAAATTATAGATGATCAGGTTCAAAAAATAAAAGAATTAACATCTCAAATTGAGGAATTACAATCAAGCCAGACTGATTTGGTTAGTAAAAAAGATGTTCAAATTAAAGAGTTAGAAGAACAGCTTCAATATCTTGAAAGCGATACAATTCAAAAGTCGAAGTTTCAAAAACTCGAAGTACTTCTAGAGAAAAAGGATGAAATTATAACTGAAAAAGAGAAAAATATTTTTACCCTTGAAAATTCGTTAAAGACCGCTAATCAACAAATACAGGAAATCCAACAACAACACGAGACGTTTAATTTAGTGAAAAAAGATCTTGAGAAAAAAATAGCGCGAAATAAAGAATTAGTTGTAGAAATGGAAGAATTAAAACAAAAGAATATCACAAATTCGGAATTAATAAATCGGTTTGAAGAGAAATTGGAAGAAGCCCATAGAACGTCAGGGAATCTTACTGGAAGATTCGAAGTAGAATTAGGAAGTTTGAGGAATGTTTTGGATGGAAAAAACGATGAAATAATTGCTTTAAAAGAAAAATATGATAAAATAGATTCTGAACTCAATGAATATAATAAAATTGAAGAAAAGATTTTAGGTGATATTCAGGATATAAAAGACGAGAAACTCAAACTCGAGACTGAACTTGAAAGTAAAGATAATGAAATAATAGATCTAAAGAAAAAAATTAAGCTAATGCGTAGAGATATGCAAAAATCATAAATAAAAGGTATCTAAATCTTATCCTTTATATTAAATTAATAAAAAAAGATAATACCGCAAAGGTATTTTTTCCCATAAATTATTTTTAATGCGAAACCTCGATTATTGGAATAATAGTAATTACCCAATTTGTTTATCCTGATTATTATATATTATGATCTTTATAAGATCAATTAACTCAGCTCGTTTTAAAAAAAAAGGATTAATAAAATAAACATAATTTAAATTTGGGGGCTACTTCTCTCTCCATTGCACTCCGCTATGAAAAAATTAAGCTAATGCGTAGAGATATGCAAAAATCTTAAATAAAAGGTATTTAAATCTTATCCTTTTTACTAAATTAATAAAAAAAGATAAAAAATAAAATAAAAAAATTAAAATCCTATTTTTCACGCCAACTACATCCACATTGGCCACAGAGGTAATTGAATATTAAGAAAAATAACTTAATATTTTTCTAATTCTTGGTCTTCTTGACCTTCAAATAAGTTTGAATGAGGCTCAAGAAAGTTATTTTGACACATTGGACACATTCATTCTAGTATTAAGCTTATGGGGGTGGCGAATTAAAAATAAATAAAGTTAGAAATCATCAAGATCTTCGTCAAGCTCTTCATCTATATCCTCTGTTGCTGAGCCCAACAATAGACGCATCGAAGATTACAGCCTAAGCAGTCAGCAGTCGCACATCCACCATAAAATTGAGTTTTACGGAATCTATAGTACTTTTTTGAATCGTTTTTACACACTTGATTCTCAACAGTCTGAGCTAACTTAAGGGGATCGACCATAATCTACTATAAGAAAGGAATTACAATTTTAAAATCTTGACTTTAAAAGATTGAAAATATAGTATTTTTGTCGGAATTCACCCCACCTTATTCTCTGGTTAATTCCTACATTTAAAACTGAAAGAGACTTGTTTTTTATATAATAAAAGGGATATTGTATAGGTATGGGAGAAAAGAAGAATCTCGATCTCTCTTTGATGAACTTCATTGAACCAGTCCAAGCTAATCAAGACTATTTTATCAATAAAGAAATTATCGAGTTAGTAGAAATTGAACTAAAAGGATTTGAGTTCTTTTTCGACCTTGTTGGTTTAGATGAGAATACAAAAAAAGAATTGAATGGTATACTTTCTGATGCAAGAAGGCTTCCCGCCGCGCTAGGTGGATTTCATGGAGATTATCCAGGTGGCCTTTTTGATCATACTTTATTAGTTGTTAATTATGTGAATTTCATTTGTAGTACCTTAAAGGATACATCATGGCTTAAAAAAGCAATTCTAACGGCTATCTGTCATGATTTTGGGAAAGTTCAGTATTATGGATTTAAGCTTGATTTAAATGATCGCAAAATAAAAATACATATCAACGATGCTGATGTCGTTCGGTTGGAGCTTACTTCGAAATTTAAGGTAAGCGGAAAAGATCGACATGTGGAAAATGGAATTGCGATTATTAAGAAATATCTATCTAAGCATACACAGTTATTTGATGATGAGATGTATCAAGCGATCGCATTTCACCATGGAAGTTGGAGTAAATACCATCCACAAAAATTAAATGAATTGGCATCCCTTATTCATGTTGCTGATATGATCGCAAGTCAGATACTTAAAATTTGAAGACTTTCTGTTTTTTTTCGAAATTTAATTATTAATATTTAAAGAAAGGAGTTTTCTTAAAATATAGAGATTCTTAAATTAATATAAGACAAACCTTTAATCATTTAATATAGTTATAAAAAAGATTAACTTGAGCGAGATTAGTAAAATAGAAGGAAGGTTAGTAGCTGAAACCGAGAAAGCAGTACTTATCGAATTCAAAACAGGGAAACAATCTTGGATTCCAAAATCGACTCTAAATTCTGACTATGATTCTAATAAAGAAATTTATCAAATGTTTTCAATTAACACTTGGATACTCAAAAAGAATAAAATAATAATAGATGAAGATAATCTTGTAAAAAAAATAGTTGAAAAGCTAGTAGATCGTCATTCTGATAATCTTATTACTATCTATGGTAACAATTCACACATCTGGTTGTGAAATTTTTTATTTATTTAATTGTATCCTAATCTTTACAAGCATCACAGAAATTAAGCCTAATAATCCACAAACTAAAAACGTGTTAAATCCATTAATGCTTGGTCCTGAACGAGACTGATTTCGACTAAAGAAATATACATAATGATTTCCACTACCCACAACAACATTTTTTCCATCTGGTGTAATATCGAGATCTTCTATACTCCATTCAACATTATAGTACCATTTAGGTAATAAATCTGGCATTTCAAATAGCATTATAATACCCCCATTAGAACCCACAAAAATGCTTCCATCATATGAAATATCAACTGCTTCCCACCATGCGCCATCATGGGTATAATCCCATATTGGAATAGAGCTTGTTTTATTAAACAATAATAATGTTTTCTCATGAGTCCCAGCTAATACATAATTTCCGTCTGATGAAATTTTTAAACACTTTTTGGGAATATAATTATCATTAAACAAATTGTATGTCCAAATTGGACTAGAATTTGATTTTTCATATAGATAAACGTTACTAGTTCCTTCAGAAACGTCCCAATTTGTTGCTGCGATGTAATTCCCATCAGATGAGATAGACACTTCTAGGACCAAACAATTTGTAGAATAAACCCTAAATGGGGTGGCGTCTGGTAGACTCTGACCTGAGCGGTTAAAAAGGTAGATATTATCGTCTTGACAACCCGCAACGATAAATTCACCATCCGAAGAAATGTCAACAGAGCTAATAACTTCAGGAGCCCTATACTGCCATAACCATGAAGCACTAGTTCTCTCAAAAAAATAGACTCTTGTACCGATAGATGCTACTATATATGTCCCATCAGTAGACATTGCGACGTGATTACCCCCATTTCCCGAGGAAACCCATACTGGAACATTACTCATTTTGTTGAAAAAGTAAAGGTTCATATCATGACTCACTGCGGCTATATGTGTTCCGTTAGCTGAAATGGCAACATCTATTACTCTATTCCCCGTTGTATAATCCCATAATGGAGTACGACCCGTTCTATTAAAAAATAAAATTTTACTATTAGTTAAATCTTGACCTGCTACAATATATTCCCCATCAGAGGAAATTGCTACTGAGTAAATTTGATCTTCACTTTCATATCTCCATATTAAAGGGGAACCTGAATTTGCTTGTTGTGGTTGTAGATCATCCGATACCTCGTGTATCTTATCAGTACCAAAATTATTAGAATGTTGATATCCACCTATAAACAAAAATAAGAAAACTAATCCGATAATGAAAGGAGTTTTTATCATAGTTCTGAATTTCTGGAAATTGATAATTAAAGATATAATACCTTTTAATTTATAATTAATGAATGAGATTGAAAAGAAAGTCACAACTCAATAAAATAAAAGCAAGATATAATTCATAATTCATAAAACCTTTCAAATTCTTTTTTTTTTAAATTTCTTTTAAATATATCAGAGATTAAAATATAAAAAAAGGAGATACTTATGATTATTTGACGATAAAAACCCTAAGTAATCTAAGTAAAATTAGAAACACCCAAATGAGTGAATTGAGTAGAAATCCTGCAAATGAGATAGAAGGAATTATTGTAGCTGAAACCGAGAAAGCAGTACTCATCGAATTCAAATCAGGGAAGCAAGTGTGGATACCAAAATCTACGATACACTCCCAATTTTCTTCTGACAAGACAATTTTTCAGACATTTCTCATTGAAACATGGGTGTTAGAAAAGAATAATATAATTGTAGATGAAGATCTCCTTGTAAAAAATATAGTGGAAAAGTTAGTAAACCAGCATTCAGATAATCTTATTACTATTTATGGAATCGGAAGTTTTTTTGATAAGAATCTGCCTGAGACATGGATAAAAAATGATATTGATCTGATTTTAGTTGTGAAATCAATAGAGAAAATTCCCAAAGAAGATTGGGATAATAGATTTTACCCAAGAAATATTGAGGGGTATGATGTCTTTACTGGATATAATACCATTGAAATGTACCAGAATAAACAAAAATTTCACGAACTTTCTGGAGCAAGTTATGAATGGGCTCTCATTGAAATTAAAAATCCCAAAAACTCAAAGTTGTTGTACGGAGAAGATGTTCGAACTAAATTACCTGATATTACCAATCTTGTATTTGATTACGATGATATTTTAGCAAGAGGCCTATACCACATTCATATGTGTCTACTTTTCAGAAGCGTTTCGTTATACTTCCGTCATTGAAATCGAGAAGAAGCTCAAAGATATTATATCAATTATTACTAGTGTTAAGAAAATTGAGGATTTCTTTGAAGAAGCCAAGGACTTTAGGGAAAATGGTCAATTTAAGACTGATTTCGAGATTTTACGGAAGGTTTTTATTGCCTTCACTCTCACTCTATTAGAAACGGGGGTACTCCATAGAAGAATTGAAGGTGAGGAATTGACGCCCTATTTCACAAAATATTTTGGAGGTTTTCCTCTTTTACTACGATTTCTTAAGAAATCTTAAAAATGAGTTATTTGAATCTTGATCTTTTCTTTAATGTTTCAACGTCTTCTTCAAAATAGACTATAATAATGTAATTGTTGATATATTTTAATATTCGAAAAAATGATAGAATAATATAATCCAATAAAAAAGTTGTATATGAAATTAAAAGGTGAACCCTAATTCCCAAGAAAAAATCGAAACAAGAAGAACTCAAATTTTTAAATCAATTAGATAAGAAAATTGTGCAGAATGACCAACAGAATTTGAATGTTTTAAAAGAAGAAGTTAAAAAACTCTTTGCTAGCTCTGACAGAGTTTATTTTTCAGAAATAGTTGATGGGTTGCTCGCTAAATTAGATATTAAGGCACCACCAGGATGGCCACAAGAAAGCAAACTTGTTAGCTTACTTAAGCAGATTTCAGGGCTTCTAATATTGAGAGCTATGTTAAATGAAAAAGAAGACTACATGTTGATACTAAAAGAAAAGATTCATGTATCTGAATCTCTAAGAAAAGTTATGGACCAAAGAGATGTTATTGTAAAATACCTTGAATTAATCAAGCAGCACACCGTCATTGATGAGCATCGTTTAGCGGATAAACAGCTGTCAATTCAATGGAATATTACTGATTCGAAAAAGAAATATTGGATTAAAATTAAGAATAAGAAATTTGAATATGGAAAAGGAGTGATAAACAATCCAGCGGTTATAGCATCCGCCTCAAAAATTAATACAATAATCTATTTTCTTCAAGATATTAATCTTGATTTCCAAAAAGAAGAAATAGAAGTTCAAGGAGATAATTCTCAATTGCTATTATTCAATGAAATTAGAAGGGGAGTAACTCATTATGCAGAATTCTTTTCTGGAAAATTTACTCTAAATGTTATTTTAGATGATAGATTATTAGAGGTCGCATTTTTTGTGAACGAACATGAGAAAACGGCAAAACTTAGAAGAAAACAACTATTGGAAGCGGAAATGAAAGAGAAAAAGGAAAAAGAAAGAAAGCATAGGGAGCGAGTTCAATGTTATGAATACATTCGTATAAAAATTCAAGGTTTAAGGAAAATATATGATGAAATAAAGATCGATGATATAGAGAAGAGAATACCAGAAATAATTGAAAGTAATTACAGAACAATTTTAAAAAAAGATTTAATTTCCTTGATCGAAGATATGATAACTAAAAAAGATATTAATGGTCGTATTAGAGGTGAATATTTAACTTTCATTAAAGAGGGAATGAAAGAAAAAATCGATTTCGGACACCGAAAGGGCATTGGTTATTGATAGTTGGATTCGTTCTGAGGGGCAATTATACACTGATGAAGATGTTAGGCAATCAGAGTTTAATCTTTATTTACCTCATTATCGTGTATTTAGACAAGAATTAGTTGACTACTTATGTGAGCAAAGGGTAATCCGAGCAAAATCTGTTGCGGCTTTGCAGGAAGTAACCGGCAGGCATGTGGCGAGACTAGTTGACTATATGAGTCTAGATCCTTTAAATGAAAGGTATAAATCCAAACCGGATTTTTCAGATTTAAGCCATATATATGGTCAAATAAAAGCAGAAGTTGTACGTAAATATGACATAGCGAGACAAGAAGAAATAATGGGAATGATTGATATTTTATTTGATCTCCAATATAGGATATATGGATTAGATGTAGAAAATAGATTTTACAAATATGCGTCCCAAACGTATTATGGTTGGATCGGTCTTCTCCAACACTACGATAAGGATAGTTTCCCACGCGTTTCTTTAAGCGCTCTTGCGAGTTATATGGGGTACAGTCATGGCCTAATTTCTGAAATTTTAAGTAAATTAGAAAGAGGTGAAATTCATAGACAGTATTCAAATACTATATATAGCTATATTGATAAAATCTGTGAAAAGTGTGATTTAGAAGGCACATTAGGAACAAATCTAAGGAGAGAGCTTGAATTAATTGCTAAGTCATACCTTAGCTTAATTAAAGCTGTCGAAAGCGAATATGATACTATCGAAGTAGTAATTGATGGGTTACGGCTACGTTATCCAAATAACCAGAAATTAGATTTGATAGAAGATATTGTAGAAATTCTAAATATCCCAAATGTTGACTCGTCTAAAATTTCTCTATTACTATTTAATGATAAAGATTATCTTATAACACAGTTTTTAGCCACTTACGAATCGAATCCTAAAATAATCGAAAGACCACTGATCCAGACGCTAAATTGGATGAAGGCTTGTGTGTTGGATTCGGACTCTAGTATATTTTCTGATTATATTCAATTGAGTGATGTATTATGGCAAATGATTACAGAAAAGATACAGTTCACAATAGATTGTTGGTTAAAGAGCAATCCGTATGATATTAGTTATTTCACTCCAAGTTCATCAGGATTTAGTATTATTTATGGACAAGAAGTTGACGAAATGACATTTGATCTACTGAATTATATCTGGTACGCATTTGCTTTATATACTAGTAATCCGAAGATCTCTTTTGAGACGATTAAGGATCTTGTAAGAGCAAAGACTGGCTTTTTAACTCTAGTGACTAAGGAAGACAGAGGTCGCCTAATTTCCGCGGAGACTTTAGAAGCTACAAAGACTAAGTTACAAGAAGCAGTAGACCAAGGAACAGACTCTCATAAAATAAATGTGTATCAGAACACAATATCTGCGATTGGTGTGTATTTAGATATAATCAATGAGAAGAGAGAAGTTTTTAGAACTACATTAAGACCGTCTCAAAAAAGATTGAGGAATTTGTTTTCTAGCGATCAGTACATTAGATCATATTTAATCATGAATATATTATCTAGAGATCTTGGGTTTGATCCTCTATTTTTTGAGGATTTAGATGAGAGCCTATTTGACAAGAATCAAGCTACTGGGATGTATCAACTTCATCATAAAGATAGAGCGAGGTCTTGGTCGATATATATAAGGGATCTGGTGTTAGTCAATTTAAGGTACCATAAACTCTATGATAGTGCCCACATTTCTACGAATGATGTGAATATATTGCAAGTGGGCATAAAAATGTTACAAGAACTCGGTGCTGATAGATATAAAGAAGGACAAGGCAATTGGGAGATTACAGAAAGGGATATTCAGAATGTCTTTAGGGCTTTAGGTGGCGGTTCAGAATATAGATTTTTAGACGGTAGAACAGTTTTAGAATGGTGGACGGATGGGAGTTCTGTCGCAGGAAAGACTCAGTCTCAAAAGCCGTTTACGCGGAGATTAGCAGCTTTCAATGAGAGAATAAAATATTTGGTCGATCATGACTATGACTACGAAGCTTGGTTGAATAATTTTTACAGTAGTAATGCACCCGATTGGATTACGAAAGGGAAAATTCAAATGGACAAATATCAATGGATGGCAAATACATTGAAAGAAGTACATTACTACGTTCATTTAGAGGATGTAGATCTTGTCAGGGAGATTTGGAGTGTATGGACGCCATAAAATTAAGGGGCTCATTAAGAATATATATTTAAATTATCTTTATTTATTTAGTTAATTATTTTTTGTACTCTCATGAAGAAGGAAAGAGCAATCATAATTAAGGATCCTCACCTTAGAAAAGCTAGGAATGAGTTACGGATTTTATTAAAGTTGTGGGTAACTGATAAAATAAATTCTCTCCGAGTTGAAGCTTCTATGTATTCTGAGAGGGATGATACCCAGAAGTCCATAGAGGTTCAAAAAAAGATCTCAAAATTAAATTTGATGGAGGGTTTATCTATTTGTTCTTGCATCCATTGTGGTCATAGCGATAAGGATATGATATTTGTGCCAGAGATGAAGCAATGGCTTTGTATTGAATGTAATTCGGAACGTGTTCATTATGAGAAATTGAGAAATGAGCTTCAAATGGATGGAGAGGAAATCGAAGAATTTTTAGAAAGATTGATGGGAGTCGAGGGCATTGGTTTAACACGCCGGGGGTCGAGATGCGATGGTTATACGGCTTCTAAAAAAATTCTGGATAAAATGGGTATTGAAAAGGAGGTCCAAGAACAGTTTTTTGAGTTGTGTAAGTATTACGGAGGATACTGCGATTGCGAGATTATCTTTAATGCGAAGCCCCGATTCTTGGAATAATAAAAAAATTTAGCCAGTTTGTTTATTCCGATTATTATATACTATGATTTTTAAAAAATCAATAAACTCAGCCCTTTTTAAAAAAAAAAGATTAAAAAAATGAACACAATTTGAATTTGGGGGCTACTTCTCTCTCCACTGAACACCACACGAACCGCAAAGGTACTTCTTTCCATAAACTCGCGGGTAGTCGAGAATTACATTAGACTTATCAACACTCTCATGAATCATATGGGGGTCCTCTGTATCACACTCAGGACACCTTCTACGCCCGTCTTTTTTCTCGATAGTTATAATTGAAGTGTCTGTCCTTCCAGGAATTCCTGGAGCAGCAGCAGAGGCCCTTACTTCTGAGATATCCGCTTTCACTTCTTCTGGAGTTACTTCTCTGACTTCTGATTTAAATTCCGGTTGGATTGCCGCGGCAATTTTATCATCTTCATCTTCTCCTTCTAACACAGATTCAGCTTTTAATTGTACGGCATCAGATTCTTTATAATCTTCTCCTTTATCAATAGCAGAAAGAAATTCTGTATCATCACCTTCTTCAAAGATTGTTTCTTGCTGCAATCCGGCCCTATCAGCGTCTATAGATCGCGCCCATTGACCTGCTTTAACTTTTTCAGTAGTAGTACATGCTTTTCCTTGCCAGATATACACTTTATTTCCTAAATCAGCAACAAAACAATCTTCTGATTCAAGTGAAGCTTTAGAAAAGGGAACTTGAATCATTTTCATAACATTTATATCTTCGAATTCTTCGGATGAAACTCGATAAAGGATGTTCTTCCACTCGTGGAATTGCGCAAAATCACCTGTAGTTACGTCTATAAGCAGTGTTTTGGCATAATTTTTTTCTACAATTTTCATAACTCCCATAGGAGCAATTAATCCAAGGAAATCTTTTGTCTCAAAACCTTGATCTACTGTAATTATTTTTGCAGCTCCACCACGTTGTTGGTCTAATGTTCTTGCTTGAGCAGCTCCAGCAGTTTTTTCATCCACCGAGCACTTATTCCCAATCCAAACGAAGATGGTTTTTTCTGCATCAAGTAAGTAAACGTCCCCGCTCGAAAAGATTAACTTGGAAATTTCTTTTAATTCACCTTGATCGACTAGGTAAAGTTTCATATAAAATTTTCACTTTTAATTTTTTTTAAATTTTTACTTTAAATGTATTATAAAACTAGGCTTATAAAAATTTGTGTGAAAAAATACTCCTCGTAAACTAAAAATCATCTAGAGCAAGATTTATTCTTCTTACCAATTCGGGTATATCATTAAGATCGATTGAACAATATGCAATTCGAATCCCATTTATTTGTTCTTCTGGTTTTTCGATAGGAATTATCCCTACTTTATATTTTTGTAATAAATGATCTCCAAATTCATTTGCCCTTATTTTATTAGGATTCAAATTTAAAAATAGGAAAAATCCTCCCGAATTTGGATCAATCGAAATGTCAGGATTGTTGATTTTAATTAGTTCTGAATTAATTTTCTCATACCGTTTTTTAAGTAAATCATTCACCTTCTTCCTTGATGAGAGAAATTGCTCAATACCTTTTTCTTTAAATAATTTTTGAGTAATGCTTTGATAGAAGTGGTTACAATTAGATATTGTTGCCCGATTGAAACCTTCTAATTTATTATGAATTTCACTTTTAAGGCTTTCTAGTTCCTCATCATTTTTTACCCAACTTGGTTTTAATCCAAAAGTCATAAAGCCAATTCTTCCTCCATACATTAAGAGTTCTTTGGTAATTCCATCAAGTTTTATTGGGATAACATTCTCATCTAATTGATGTAAATCATAGAAAATAGATTTATTCGATGCTTCATTCGAATAAACATAAGGTTCATACGCATCATCTACTATTACAAGTATTGGTTTTTCTTGGTTCTTTTGCTGTTCTCGTAAAAGCGATACGATTTCATTGACTTCTTTTTTAAGAGGGACATATCCTGTAGGATTATTTGGAAAATTTAAAATAATAACAATCTTTTCCTGAATTTTCGCGACTTCATTAATAGCGGACTCCAAACCTTCAAGATTAATATTCTGATCCTTAAAAAATTCAAAAGACTTAATCTTAGCACCAATAAATTTCTCAATTATGTTATCATAATTGCCCCATCTCTTATTAGGTGCAATAATAATTTCACCAGAATTTAGAAATAAGGAACAACTATGATAAATTCCATTAGTAACGCCAGCTGTAATAACTGGAGTTGTAATATATCTTTCTAATCTTAATAATAAATCTTTTTCCTTTTCTTTATCGTAGTTTGCCTTTCTTATAATCCAGTCTTTCCAAATTTCTCTTATTTCAATTAATCCTCCTATAGAAGCATAAGGGACAATTTGCTTAACATTTAAACTAGTATATTCTGCGATCTCAGTTAGATAACATGGTAACCAATCAGAACTACCTCCTTCAATAAAATCCTTTTCAAATCCATATGCAGTTCCTATTGTTCCTATTAATTCAGCTTCCTTTTTTGCTCTTCCTGACCAATGAAAAATTCCTTCTGGTAAAAATATTCTTTTTCCTATTTCTGAAAAGGAGTCATATAATGGGGTTTTTTGAATATAATTAAATTTCATGATACTTTTATTCCTTCTTCAAAATTTATTCATAACCTTATAAAAATAAATAAGGAATATAAATGAAATTAATTTACTGAATTTAAATAGGAAAAAATATTAAAGAAGAAATATGAGTGACGAAAATAATTTAAAAGAACCTGAACAAAAAGAAACAGAAGAGAAACCTTTCAGAAAAGGATGGAATAACCTAATTGACGGGTTTAAAGGAGGATTTGAAAAATTTCAGAAATCATTAGAGGAACAATCGAAGAAAAACAAAGAATTGTGGGAAGAAAATAAAGATAAGGCCACCAAATTCTTTAAAGATGCCAAACAAGATTGGGATAATAAAGTTAAAGAATGGAACGCTGATATGGAAAAAAAGAAAATAGAATCAAAAGAACAATGGGACGCTTATAAGAATAAGGTTAGTCAAGATTTTAATAATTGGCAGGAAAAAACAAAGCAAGATTGGAATGATGGTGTTAAAGCATTTAGAAAGGGATTTTTTAAAGCTTATTTTTGGTTTTTGCTGTTAACTATTCCGATTCTTATTATAGTTGTAGTTGTATTAGCTGTAGTAAGTAGATTGATCGGATGATTTTGAAATTCCATTCATTATAAGAAAATTATGTTGAATATACTTCTTTACTCTTTTTTAGTTGCCTTAACAGGCGCATTAACACCCGGACCGTTGTTGACTTTTACAATATATAAATCTTTTACAACAAAAAGGGGTTATCTTGCAGGAATTTTCATAATACTAGGACATGCTCTAATTGAATTAATTTTGATTATTGTTCTCCTTGCTGGTGCATCATTATTATTTCAGAACATAATATTCTTAACATTAATCGGAATTATAGGAGGAATATTTCTGCTCATTTTTGGATTTTTAGTTATTAGAAATACTATCAAGTCAGATCCTAGTGTGGATTTCAATCTTAAAGATAATAACCTAAAAGGGTATAAAGGAAATAGTTTTATAGGTGGCATTATTGTTAGCCTAAGCAACCCATATTGGACATTTTGGTGGGCTGTAGTTGGATTAGGATTTTTGGTTAATTTTAACATTACATTCGCAACTCCAATTGCACTCTTACTTTTTTTTATAGGACATGAATTAGGAGATATTGTGTGGTACTTACCAATATCTACATTTGTGTATCTTGGAGGGAAAACGTTAAATCCTAAAATCTATAAATATGTTCTAATTATTTGCGCAGGCTTTATGATAATCTTCGGATTGTATTTATCTTTTAATATAATCCTGTTTCCACCTAGTGTATGATCCAAATATTATTCATTTATTTTAGAGCTTTTTAATGATTAATTCTCAGAAATTAGGATCGTAATTTAATTAAGACTTATTTTTCTGATCTCCATGGAAGAAAATCTAACAAATAATGAATTTCGTAAATTTCTTATACGAAAACTATTAACCATTTGTCCAGTATGCCAAAAAAAAATCTACGGCAAAGATATTGACATATTGAATATTGACACATCCAAAATAAATCATTGGCCTTTAAGATATATTCATTGTCATACAAGTAATAATGTACCATTACATGCTTTAACACTTTATCTTGACTCTGGTTTTTCCGTCAGGGGAAATGAAGTGTCAAATTTTATAAAAATTGAAAACCAAGAAAAATAGCTTAATATTTTTCTTTACTTGGGATGATTTACAAAGAGGTCATGCTATTAAGGATTACTTCCATATCTTTTTAAACTCTTTTCTATACTTACCTATGTTTAATACATAAAGTTGTTCTTTACATAGGAACGACTTAATAGTATAAATTTAATAACTAATGTAGATTCAATATAATAAGATCCAAAATCTATAGGATAGAAAATGAAAAATCAAAAGATTTTAGCTTTGCTTTTCATATTTTGGGTATTTGGTTGTCTTTTATTATTAGAAAATAATGATCTCTATATTAATCAAGATGCTAAATACAAGAGAAATACTCAACCCCTTCATCTTTCCAATAATTTTCTTACACGCGAATGGAATTATACGTGGGGTGGTGCTGAGTATGATTATGCATATGGGGTAGCAGTGGATTCATTGGATAATATTTACGTTACGGGAGACACAAGCAGTTTTGGGGCCTTATATCTAGATATATTCCTTTTAAAATACAATAGTATGGGTGTGCTTCAATGGAATTATACATGGGGTGGAGCTGGGAAAGAGTATGCATATGGGGTAGCAGTGGATTCATTGGATAATATTTACGTTACGGGATACACAAGCAGTTTTGGAACATTAGGTGAAGAGATTTGTCTTCTAAAATTCAATAGTATGGGTGTGCTTCAATGGAATTATACATGGGGTGGAGCTGGGTATGATTTTGCACGTGGATTAACAATAGATTCATCGGATAATATTTACATTACGGGAATAACAGAAAGTTTCGGGGCGTTAAATGGGGATATATGCCTTTTAAAATTCAATAGTATGGGTGTGCTTCAATGGAATTATACATGGGGTGGAGCTGGGTATGATTCTGCAAATGGAGTAGCATTAGATTCATTAGGCAATATTTATATTACGGGAGTGACAGACAGTTTTGGGGTATGGGATATTTGCCTTTTAAAATTCAATAGTATGGGTGTGCTTCAATGGAATTATACATGGGGTGGAGCTGGCAGTGAATTTGCACTAGGATTAACAATAGATTCATCGGATAATATTTACATTACGGGATCGACAAGCAGTTTTGGGGCCTTAGGTTCAGATATCTGCCTTTTAAAATACAACGCTATGGGAACACTCCAATGTAATTCTACATGGGGTGGTACTGGGAATGATTCTGCATATGGAGTAGCATTAGATTCATTAGGCAATATTTACATTACGGGATCGACAAGCATAGGTTGGGATATCTTTTTAGTTAAATTTAATGATTCAACACCACTACCTGATAAAGAAGATCCTCTCGTCATAATCCTTATTGCAATCTTGTCAACCGCGGCAGGAATAGGAGTAACGGCAATAGCAATAGGTCTATTGCGTAAAAGGAAGCATGCAATTCCAGAGGAATAAATATCTTATAACTTTTTTTTTTTTTCCTCAATTATTTAGAGAGTGAAAATCAACCTAACTCTCGGAAAAATATCGGTTTAAGAAATTATTTTGAATACTTAGTAGAAAATAGTGGTAATCCTCCAATGCATTTTAAAGATTTAAGAATTTTTCATGTTTTCTAAAATTGTATATAAAAGAAATTAGAGATAACTTAATATTTTTCTAATTCTTGATCTTCTTGACCTTCAAATAAGTTTGAATGAGGCTCAAGAAAGTTATTTTGACACATTGGACACGAATTATATTTTGAAAGCCAAAATGCAACACAAAGATAATGATATGTACTACCACAGAAAGGACAAGTAATAACTTGACCCTTAGCAAAATTAATATATTTGTGACAAACCGTGCATTGTACTTCTGAATCTGAAATTCCTTTGCTCAATTTTACTCGATTCGTCAAAATCTTTTCTAATTTTGATAATTCTACTTGATATAGTCCAAGAGAATTATTTAAATGATTGATCTTTGAACCTATTTCAGCTATTCTTTCTCTTAACTCATCCTCAGTTAATTTTTCAGCAAGGAATGCTGATAATGCAAAATTTAGCGGTAGACCTTCAAAATTTTCAGTCTGTTCAGAAATTTCAGTAATAGTTGCAAATAAAAATCCTTCTTTATCAAGTAATTCCTTGAAACTTTTAAGCAACTTGTTTATCAAAAGAGATATAAGAAAAGTTAACTGTTGTCTTTTACGATTAAAATTTTCTTCCCAAAATTTTATCAATTGGTAAATATCAATGTCTTGAGTCTTTTTAGAATCAAGTATTTTATATACCTCGTCTTTTATTTTCTGAATTTTTACGCTATATCGGCTTAGAATCTCCCTAATTTGTTTTAGTTGAGGAAATTCTTCTTTAATTATTAATGATGTTTCATCTTCATATGTTCTGATTAGTTCATTAAGTTCTGATATTTTTTCCTTGATAAATTTTCTAATATTTACTCTAACATCTTCATCTTTGACAGTTTTGATGAAAGATAAATATTCATTTTTTCTACGATATATTTCAGAAGATACATTTGTAAAAATCTTCCTATATGATTCTGTTATGCTACCGTATGGTATAAGAAAATTTTCTAAGGTTAGAACCCAATCTTCGATTTCCTGAATCTTTGAATAAAAGTTATCTATTTTTATGTAATAAAAGTCTGCTATCTTCTCGAATTCTTCGGTTTCAGTATCATCATGTATCTTTTCCTGGAATTTCTTTTCCAATCCTAGAATATAGTAATCTACTAATTTAGGAACAAAGACCCCAATTTTCTGATCCTTTAACGTTTTGAGTTTGATATCTACATGTTTATCTTTTAAATTGAAATCTTCAATTTCCACAATAATATCTTGAAATTTTTCTAATATTAACTCCTTAAGAAGGGGTTTTATGAAATGTTTGAGATTTTGTATAATTTCTTTCCTTTCAAGAATGTTTATAAACTCATCCCCTTGATATTCTTCAATGATCTTATTAAAATTTAAGAGATAAGTTAAATCAGAATAGAACTTGACCTTTTTTTCATCTTTTGATAAAAAAAATTGATAAAGCTCATCAAAATGAAATGTTAATAGAAATTCTTGCTTATCCTTTTTTCTTTTTTTAATAAATACTTCATTTAAGCTTTTAATAAAGATATATATCTCTTTAATCTCATTCCAATTTTCCAAAGCTTCTGGAACATCATTTAGTTTAAAGTTTAAATTTTTAATTTTGTTTATTTCAGTCCATAAATAAAGTTGATCATCATAAAGATTCTGAGTTTCTTTTAATGAAGTTATTATCTTAGACGCTATATCATTACTTTGGCGAAGTAAGTCAAGTATATTTGATAATAAATTGTTTAAAATTACGTTACCATTTTTAATTAAACGTTTTATGTTAGAACAATTTGAATTTAAATTTTGTAAATTGTTTATTATTTGATTTAATTCTGTTAGAATCCCGGATTTTAAATGATAATAATATTTATAATTGAGTTCTACCTCAGAACTGATTATATACTCATTTAAAAAAGTGGTTATTTCATCTAAATACTTAGAATATGAATTCAAAATAGGAGATGATAAACTTAACTTTAATTCAATAAATTCAGTAATTTCTGAATCCTCAGCATTTTTTGATTTAAGTTTTATTAACGTACCTTTAATCTCGAGAATTTCTTCCTTAGTAAAGGTACTTACTTCTTTAGTATCATTGAAAGTGTTATTGGTTAAATTCATAATTATTTTACCCGCGATGTGGATTCTAATACATAATAAAAGGAAGAAATCATACAATAAATTATTAATGATTATTAGGTAAGTTATTAAATTTTAAGAAAAAGAGCTGTGAAAGTTATTCACCTAATTCTTTGACCTCTAAATATTTCTCTTTTGCTCCATCCTTCGTTATTGTCATAATATCAATACCATTACCAGACATTACATCCCGTGCAATCGAATTCCTTATTGCTTTTTCTACTAATTTTTCGCCAGCAGTAACGGTCATACCGGGTTTATACTCAGCTTCTAATATGCCGATTGACAACAACATTCCAGTTCCAGTAGTTCCATAATCATCTGGCATTAAACTCCCAATCGCATCTAGTGTATATAATTCAGGACCACCTATATCCATACCTGCAATAACCAAATTGGTGTATAATGGCATCATTTTCCTTGAATATAAATAGTTTGATGCCATTTTTCCCATACTTTTAGTAGAAATTCGTTCACCTGCGTCTAATATGTACAGGTTTGCTTGCGCTCGGAGGATTTTTACAAGAATTTGAAAATCCCCAATTAATCCATAAGCAGCCATTCCAATATATTCAGTTATTTTAAACAGTTTTTTTGTTGATTTGTTTGTAACTGTATATCCCCAAGTTGCCCGTCGGTCATTTCCAAGAACAACACCGTCCTTACATTTGATAGCTACACCACACGCGCCAGGAACCATAATTTGCTGAGCCATAAAATATTCACTTATAATTATTGAATTATTATGTTTATTTTGTAATTATAAATAAAGAGAACTAATTAAAATTTTTCTTTTAAATTATAATGTTTAACATTCTACGTTTTACGTACCAGAACTAAAGAGTTCTTGTTATAATAACATATAAATATAAGGGTGCTATTAATATCAAGTGCGATCGAGTATTACTTAGGCTTTTTATTACCAAATCGAATAGCTAACAAGTTAATTAGGAATAATTGATTAAACGAATACTTACT
>JABUBN010000109.1_pt1 | contig 20815 bp, 16 predicted proteins | sample 7240341 | NCBI WGS metagenome assembly JABUBN01 (sample SAMN07256345, study PRJNA390944) | subsurface metagenome | isolation source: Methane hydrate marine sediment | place: Pacific Ocean: Eastern North Pacific, ODP site | reverse complement strand
TTGGCGTATTAAAAGAGTTCAAGAAAGCACGGACTTCATTATTAAATAATGATTACGAAAGTGCAATTCATAATTCAAATTTAGCAGTTGAAAGTGTAATAAAAGAAATTCTAAATGTTAAAAAAGCTAAACCAGGCAAATTATTTAAAATGCTAATTGATTCAGGTTTGGTACCTGAATATTATAAAGGCTTTTTAAAAGCGTTCGAAGAGAATATATTACGTTGTGTAGCGATAATGAGAAATGAGGAATTAGGAGTAGGTCATGGCAAAGGTCCTTCTGATAATATAATACCCTATGAATTAGCTGAGCTTTCTATAAACTTATCAGGAGTAATAATTAATTATCTAATTGGCAGAGTACTTGCAAATAAAGAAGATAATTCGAATGACAATAAAAAAGAACCTGACTTTATGGATGAAGATATACCATTTTAATACTTTTCCAAAAGATTTAGACAATGAAAAGATTTAAACTTAACAATTTTGTAGATTTTGTAACTCTAACAAAAGGCAAAAATAACCACAAATCCCATACCATTTTTGATTATAAATATTATTTTTGTACACCTGCTTAAAAAGGATTATCATAGATATTACTTTTAGTTATAAATAATATTAAAGCTAATAGTTAGAGTCATTTCTGCACAGCCAACCTAATTTGAATTACTGAAATCCTTATTATCAGACTTTTTTAAGCTTGAAATCATATTTATATGAGATTCTAACCTGTTTTTGCAGTTTTAAGATTTACGCTTTATAAAAAATAATTAAGAAAATTGTTATTTAGAATATACTAATTACATTTTTTATAAAACATTACTTTATTGTATAATGTTTTATTGAATTTATATAAAATCTAACAAATTATGACTAATGAAGTCAATCTCTTCTAATTATAAAAATATCTTTATAAGAAAAGAAAATTTTATATGAAAAAACTAATACTTGACTTAGAAAATTGTTATGGGATAAAAAAAATGAATTCAGAAATAGATTTTACTGGTCAAAATGCTGTTGCTATTTATGCACCAAATAGTTCCATGAAAAGCTCTTTGGCACAAACTTTTATGGATTTATGCAATGCAATTCCTAGCAAAGATAGATTTTTTCCAAGTCGACCTACAAAGAGAAAGATAACTGATGAAAACAATTTGGATATTAAAAAAGACATGATTTTTTCATTTAATCCTTATAATGAAGAATTCAAACATTCTGAAAAAACATCGACTTTATTAGTAAATAGCAAATTAAGAAAAGAATATGAAAAATTATATATTGATGTTGAAAAAGAAAAGGAAACTTTCTTAAAAAGCCTCAAGGAGTTATCTGGCTCAAAGAAGTATTTAGAAAAAGAAATATCTCAAACTTTTACAAAAAGTGACAATGAATTTCAAAAAGCATTATTCGGAATTAAAGATGAGGTAATGACTCAAGAGGGAACACCATTCTCGGATATTGCATATGATAGAATATTTAACGATAAAGTTTTAGTTTTCCTTGGTACAAAGGATGTTAAAAAAGCAATTCAGGAATATATAACTAAGTATAACGAATTATTACAAAAGTCTACTTATTTTAAAAAGGGATTTAATTATTACAATGCATCAACTGTTGCTAAACAACTGAATGATCATGGATTTTTTAATGCAAAGCATTCAGTAAACTTGAAGGCAGATACTACGACTGTTATAAATAGTCAAGCTGAATTTGAAAAGGTAATTGAAGATGAAAAAAATACAATATTGCAAAATATAGAGCTAAAAAAAAGATTTGATAAGGTTGAAAAACAGATATCAAAAAATGCAGATTTACGAGATTTTAGTGCATACTTATCTGATAATGAAAGAATTATTCCTCATTTAGATAATCTTGATACCTTTAAAGAAGAAATATGGAAATCTTACTTTAAGACTAAAATAGATTTATACAATAATCTTATTGAGAAATATCAGAAAGTTGATAAAAGAAGATCTGAAATAGAAAAGGAAGCAAAAGAGGAAAGAACTTTATGGGAAAAAGCAATAGAAAAATTTAATGATAGATTTTATGTTCCATTCAAGTTGGAGGCAAAGAATAGAGAAGCGGTAATTCTTGGAAAAGAACCATTATTAACTCTTGATTTTATTTTCAAAGATGGTGATGATAAAACTTCAGTAAGTAGAGATGAACTAATGCAAGGTTTAAGCGAAGGTGAAAAAAAAGCATTTTACATACTTAATATTATTTTTGAAATTGAAATTAGAAAAAAATCAGGACAGCAGACAGTATTTATTATTGACGATATTGCAGATTCTTTTGATTATAAAAATAAATATGCCATAATCGAATATCTAAAAGAAATTTCAGAAACACAAAACTTTTACCAAATTATTCTAACGCACAACTTTGATTTCTTCAGGACTATTGAAAGTCGATATATAAAATACCCACAATGTTTTTTTGCATACAAATCGAGTAATGAAATTAAATTAATAAAAGCAAAAGGTATTAAGAATATATTTGTAAAAGACTGGAAACTTAATTTTTTCACAAATCCAAAAAAGCGAATTGCTTCAATTCCTTTTATTCGCAATATTATTGAATATACAAAAGGAGAAAAAGATCCTAATTATCTGAAGCTTACATCTTTGTTGCATTATAAAAGTGACACCTGTAGCATAACAGAAGATCGCTTGGCAACAATATTTAGAGAAACATTTAACGAGAGTGGAAATCTGCCTGATAAAGACAAAAGGATTATAGATGTAATATATGAGGAGATGGGAAAATGCCTAAACGACGTTGAGGGTGTGAATTTTGAAAATAAAATTGTATTATCGATAGCAATCAGGTTAAAAGCTGAAAAATTTATGATTGATAAAATAAATGATCCAAGTTCAACTTCTAATATTGTAGAAAATCAAACAAATACATTATTTAAAATATATAAAAAAAATTTTGGGGAAAATAATCCTGATGTTAGAACTATTGAACAAGTGATCTTAATGACGCCAGAAAATATTCATCTTAATTCTTTTATGTATGAACCAATTTTAGATATGTCAGATAAGCATCTTAAAAAGCTTTGTGAAGATGTATGCCAATTGTCATAAAATGAAAAATTAAATTATCTTAAGCAAGTGATATAAACCCATGAGAACATAAAATATGATAAGAGTATTAAAAATCCTTGATTACAAAATTCTTTAGAAAAATTGTAGATTTTAAAAATTAGTTCGAAATTCCACTACTTGGAGCAACCAATTAAGAAATATTTGTTTTTCATATAGTAATATTTCAAGCTTAACTTTTTTGTACTTTTTGTAATTTCATTTAAATATTGGAAAATTAAAAAATATTAAAAATTTCTATTATAAATATTATTTTTGAAAAGCTGATTATATAGCTGTATTATAAATATTACTTTTATCTAAATAGAATATAGTATGCTTAACAAACCAATAAAAACTTTAACAATAGAAGACCTAGAAAATTTAATAGAGAGGAAAGAACGCGAAAATCTCCATTTAGAATATAAAGAGAAAATTGGTAACTCTAATAATGATAAAAAAGAATTTTTAAAAGATGTTTCAGGTTTTGCAAATGGCAATGGAGGTTTTTTAATAATTGGTATGAAAGAAGAAGATGGGATTCCAATTGAGATATTAGGTGTTAATAAAAAAATAGGAAATCAGAAAATAGATGAATGGATAAATAATGTTTTGTTAGCAAATTTAGAAAAAAGGATTCATTATAATATTCAAATAATTGATAAAGATAATAGTGTTGTAATCATTCTATACATTCCCGAGAGTTCTAAAAAACCGCATATGACGACTTTTGCTAATAAAAACTGCTATTTTATAAGACACAATACTTCCGTCAATGTAGCAACTCATAGCGAGGTTAGAGATATGTTTGAATATTCCAACAAGATAAAAAATAAATTAGAGGATTTTTTAAAACTAAGGAATTTATACAATGACAATGATGAAAATTTTGGGAAAAATGAAAATGTAGGGAAATTATTTTTTCGTAAATATTCTCAAGACGAATTAAGTAAAAAACCAGTAATTCTATTCTCTTTTATTCCTACTTATTTAGATGATAATAGAATTAATACAGTTTCTGAGGATTTGCAAATTTGGCTTGAAAAAAATTCAAAGGGATTCGAGCCTAATCCAAGATTAAATTTCATTTATTTAAAAAATAAAATAGTCAATCTTTATGGAATAATTCTTCCAGAAATTTATTATGACCATAATGATAATAAAGAATATTATAAATATTTTTTTGAAATGCAAAATAATAGCTTTTTTGAGAATGGTAGCTCTGATAATTTTTTCCATATTTATCCTTCAAATAAAAAAGTAGTTCTACATCTAACTTGGACAGTTGGTTATGCTTGGATTTTAATTAATTTTGCAAAGAGTTTTTATACAAAGATTAATTATCTTGATGAGTTTACATTTCAGATTAGCCTTATTAATGTAAAAGACTGTGTTTTGGGTGGATTTGATGAACAATGGCATGAACCCTTTTCATTATATTTTGATAACCCACCGTTTTGTATGCATGAAAAGTTTAAGATCATAGAAAGATTACTAGTGAGTGAGATGTCAGATGAATATACTAAAAAAGTAATGTTTAATATTGCTTTTAATTTGTCCCGTGCTTTTGGAGTATCAAAGGTCAAATGTTTTGATGAACAAGGTAATTTCAACAAAGAAAAAATGGAACATTTTACAATGTAATGCTTAAGAAAAAATTATTTTCCTATTAATTTTTTAAATAATAATTAAATGTTTTATTTTCTAAAAATTCTCCCTTTTAATTATTTTTAATTATAAATATTACTTTTGGAAGAGTTATTAAATAATATGCTAATAGATATTATTTTTAATAAAAAATAATATAAAAGCTATTGCATATTCGAATTTGGCCATATGATTTCAGAGAATAATTGTGAAGAAAAATTTAATAAGAGTTATGAGTACATAATTCCATAACTGAGAATTTTTCATTCTTTTAAGGAAGCCTAGATTAGGATTGAAAGAATGGAGATTTGATTCTTGATTATTTTTGCTAATAATTTTTTTTTAAAAAATTCATTTAAATTTTAAAATTATAGACAAAAGCGTCTACATTTATTAATATATGTATACATTTTTGTCCAAGGTATTTTATATTATGAATAAGATAAATGAAAAGATAAATAAAGTTTTTAAAAAACATGGTGGTTTTGCCAGAACAGATGATATTCTAGCAGCTGGCATTCATAGTCGTGATATAAAAAGGATGAGAGACGAAGGGCGGGTAGTCCGGGTAAAAAGAGGACTTTACCGCCTATCTGAGATTCCTCTCGTTTCTAATCAAGGTTATATTGATCTTGCTCGCGCTGTTCCAGAAGGTGTTATCTGTCTACTTTCGGCTCTTTCTTACCATGAACTGACTACTTTTAATCCATCAGTTATATCCATGGCACTCTGCCGGGGGAGAAGGCGCCCTAAGATTGAATACCCACCGGTTGAGTTTTATTATTTTTCTACAAAACAATTTAAAGCAGGTATTGATGAGATAAAAATAAAAGGTCATAAGATTAGTATATATTGTCCAGAAAAAACTATATGTGACTTTTTCAGGTATCGTAGCAAGCTTGGACTGGATATCGCAAAAGAGGGACTATCTGAATATCTTAAACGAAAAGAACGCAATCTGGAGAGACTGTTTGAATATGCTGAAATCTGCAGAGTTAAAAAACTCATGGAGATCTGGGTTAATGCCATGATTTAAAAAAAACAATGAAAAGAGAAATTAAAAATAAACCAGCTTCTATAAGAGCAAAACTTATAAATATTGCAAGAACTGAAGTAATTGACTTTGATGCCATTCTACTAAGATATTTTCAGGAAAGGTTTCTTTACCGGCTGACCATTTCTGAATTTTCTGACCATTTTATACTTAAGGGAGGACTTCTTTTAATTTATTTTCAGATACCAGGCACAAGGCCAACCAAAGATATAGACTTTCTTGCAGAGCATTTGGATAATGATCAAACTGAGCTTGAAAATATTATAAGAAAAATTGCCGAGCTGTATTTTGATGATGGGGTTAAGTTCGATCCTTTATCTATTAGCTCAGAGCGGATTAAAGAAGATGCTGATTATGAGGGAATACGGCTGAAGATAGATGCAATTTTGGGTCAGGCAAGAAAAAGACTGCAGATGGATATTGGCTTTGGAGATATAGTAATTCCTAAGGCTAAAAAAGTAGAGTTTCCCACCTTGCTGGAACAAATACCACCGAAAATCAAGGTCTATTCAATAGAAAGCGTTATATCTGAAAAGTTTGAAGCTATGATTAAGCTGGCTATGGCCAATAGTCGAATGAAAGACTTCTATGATGTATATACTCTTTCTATTAACTATAATTTCCAGGGGAATAGATTTAAGAAGGCAATCGAGTCCACCTTTAAGAAAAGAAAAACTATAGTTCCTGTAAGCCCATTAATTTTTAAAACCGAATTTCATAATGACAAAGGAAGACAAAGGCAATGGACTGCATTTCTGCATAAATCTAGAATTGCTGATACAGATGAGAACTTTAATCAAATAATGGAGAGAATTACAAAATTCTTGAAACCTATTGTAATTTCAATTAAGAATAAAACTCAAATAGAAAAATCTTGGTATCCATCATTAGGACATTGGAAAAAGCAAATAATATTATAGCTGGATCTTCTTTTTTATTTTGTTAAATTCTATAATTTGTTATAGACGATTGCTGGAAGGTGGACAGAGGTTTTTAGTCAATGTAGTGCTGCAGTAATAAAGAAACTAATAGAGGATATAATTAAAAAGGATATAAGATATTTTCTCCTGAATCCTGATAATATCAAGAAATACATATTGAATAAAAGTAAAAAAAGTCTGAATAATGACTTTAAGGCTATTGAATTTGAAAATAAAAAAGATAAAATAAAAACTCACCAGTGGTATAAAAACAAGAATTTGGCTGATTCGGGGCGAATGGCGGAGGCGATACACCTAGCGCATACCTTAAAAATCCAAAAGATTTAGTACAGGATTTAATCAATGCTGAGGATAATCCAGCTAGTGTAGATCTTACCTTTAGAAAGAAAATCAAAGTTATTTAAATATAAAAGCTCGGTATAATGCCGGGCTTTTTGCATTAGATAAAGACTTAGATAGGAAGTTTTATAATGAGCAAGGGTAATTTAAGAGATGAGTGATAGAGAATTGGTTTTATCTTGAAAATGATCTACTAATTTATAGTTTTATGTACAATAGAAATAATATAAGTAAAAAATTCCGAAGCGCTTCCGGTAATACCAGCAGCTCCTCAAACAACAAAGAATATAATTCTATCTCATCAAACAGATTTTATACTGCAAGCGAAGAAGTAACACTTCGGTTTTACCAGGTTCCAAAAGCACTTTTTAAAAACCCGGTGTATAAGGGTCTAGGACTAGGTCCTAAATTGATGTATTCCATTTTAAGAGACAGACTAGATCTATCTATTAAGAATAACTGGAAAGATGAAAAAGGCTACATATATTTAATTTTTAGCATAGAAGATCTGTCTGGTCTTCTAGAAATAAACAAAGAAACTGCTACTACATATAAAAGAAAGCTTGTTAAATACAAATTAATAATTGATAAAAGAATTGGACAGGGAAATTCTAATAGGATTTATGTATTAAAGCCAGAAATTAAAGAATTTCTTAATACGGAAAATCCGTCTTCTAGAATACGGAAAAACCCACCTCTAGAATACGGAAAATCCCGCCCTAATGATACTTACGTTAATGAACCTAATTTAAATAACGTTAATAGGGCTAGAATTGAAGAGGTTGTGGGAAACTCTAGAGAGGAGATAAAAGAAAAAACAGCAGAAAATAAAGAGGATATTAACGATATTAGGAGAAAAATAAAAGAATCCTTAAAAGAAAAGGGAAAATGTAACTTTATAGAGCCAAAAAGTAAATATTCAAAAAACAGTGTGTTAGAAGAATATCCTGGACCAAATAAATACAGATCCAGGGGAAAGGAGCTACTAGCAAGAGAAATAGCAGAAGTGCTGGAGGATGACCACAGCCTGGGAGCATTTCGAATCATAGTTGATAAGATTTCTGAACAGCAGATAAGAATATTTTTAAGTATAATCAAGGATACATATCTTACTGGGAAAATTAAAAAGAATAGAGGAGCAATGTTTATATCACTTGCTAAAGCCTATGCTGGAAAAAATAATATAGATCTTAATTTCAAGTAGTCCTACCACAAAATATAAAATTTTAAAGAAAAGGGGTAAATATGATATTATTAGCTAAAAATGTTAACAAATTAGTAAACAAGCCAGAAGAGAGTAATTTAGAAATGGTTAATAGAAGACGGGATAAAGACTATATTAGAAAAGTTATAAGAATTAACCCAAACTATATTGTGATATGTGACTTTTTAGATTTTTACGCTGGATATAAAGGGAAAAGCAAGTTTGAATTTTATAACGGTTTATTTAATTATTCACTGAAAAAAATATCCGGTGATATTGATTATAAATTTAAAAAATCTCCTGCGTCAGATTATGGAATTACAAGGTCATTCTTTTTAAATGAGAAGACCTATGATTTGCTACATGTCACATACAAAAAGACGCAAGAATTATATAAAACACTGTATGACGATTATCTATCCATGGGAAATTTTACTGAGCTAATATTATATATTTATATTACTGACAATATTGAGAAAGAAATTCTTGATGTATTTAAATTTGACTTTGGTATTAAGAAAATAACTTAGGAAAAAATTAATTGGTTTTTATTTAATAACTTCTAACTAATTTGCTAACTTCATCTATACTTCGCTCAAAAATTTCAAGCGGATTACTTAAAACTCCTTTTTCTAGTAATTCACTTCCTAAACCTAACATGGTATCTCTAAACTTCCATTGGCCTCGGGCTTTTGTGTGATGAAAATTGTTCGCTTGGATCTTACACTTTACTGCTAACTCCAATAACTTTTGAAATTCTGGATCTTCTGGAAAATATACTATATCTTTAGGCTCTGCATATTCCTGTGGCGGATTTAAATCCATTCCAATAGTTTCAGCTAAACGCTGCATTACTCTTTTTTTAGAACTATCATTTCTAAAATCAGAACGACCAAATCTGTAACTTTTGGAATATGTAACTATTCTGCCACTTAATCTTTGATCTTGTTCTTCAATTTCTCTAAACATTTGTATAGGATCTTTTCCTTTCTGATAGTAAGGCAAAATAGCTTTTCCAAGTTCAACAGCTTCCAATTCTCTTTTAGTGTCTTCATGCTCAACAATACCTTCTAAGAAAGTCAAGGCTTCATCATAAAACGTTTGAGGCATTCTCTTTTCTTGCGCAGTCTTTCTTAATCTCCTTTCCAAATGTGTATTGAATGTGAATGCCATATCCATAAAAGTGTTCATCCAAGTATATAAATTAATAAATCTTTTAAAACTTTGCTCATTAACTTTAAAAGTTTCTGAAGCCTGAAGAAAATCTCTTTCTGTGTCTACCCATTTCCTGTGGATTCGTTCTAATTCCCCAACACTCAAAGAATCTAATTTTCTACCTAAATCTTCTTCTCCAAACAATGTGTAAATAACTCCATCTTTTATTTTCTTTTGTGTCGGTCTTAATTTTAACCATTGATCAAGCCTATCAAAAGCATTCCAATATATTTCCAACTGCAATCTTCCAAGCGAATAATTAGGTCTTCCGAGCCACTCACCTTCTTCGTCTTGCATAAGATGCTCTATAGGTTTTATTCTTTTTTCTTCTGCCTGTTGTACTTCAATTGATTCTTCTTCAGGATCAGCAATTCTTTCTTCAAGAGGCAATCTTCCTAAATAAACACTTCTTCTATTTGCATCTATTGTAACAGATTCGCCCTCATATTCTTTAAGTCTTTCAATAGCATCTTCACAACCAACAATTCCAGCAATTTCCCATTCTCTGCTTATTATTGCTGCATGGCTTAATGTTCCTCCTTGTGTTGTCACAATGCCTTGTATACCTCTCAAATATTCTGTCCATTCATTCCATGTATAGTAAGTTACAACAATATCATCAGGTTCAACATTTACTTCTCCGTCCTTTAGAGCTTGGAAATTGGGGATTATCTTAATAGCACCATGAGCTGCTTTTCTTGTGGCTTTTGTACCACCCTCTAAAATTTTTCTAGCAGAATTGGCTGCTTCCTCTTTTACAGTTACTACCTTTAAATCTAAGGTTGCTGGTCTTGATTGTAAGAAATATAACCTGCTATTCTGATCTATTGCAAATTCTATATCTACAAATCTTGTTCTTTCGGCATAGGCTTGCTGAATTCTATTTACTGCTTTTGCTATTTCTCTAATTAAATCGAATGAAACAGCATATTTTTGTCTTTCTTCTAATGGAACATCTACCTTAATAGTTCCACCATTATCTTTATAAACTATTTTTCTTTGTTTTGATCCTTTCTGAGCTTTAATAACAGCTAATGTTTGTTTATGAACAACAAACCTATCAGGTATTATATTCCCACTAACCAAAGATTCGCCTAAACCATAGTTTGCTTCTACAACTACTCCATCATAAGCTGTTGTTTGATCAATACTAAATGCTACACCTGCGGCTTGAGGATTTATCATCCTTTGTACTACAACAGACATTTTTAGGTTTTTTCCATATTGAGGGAAGCCGCTTTCTTTTCTGTAGTTTATTGCTCTGTCTGTATAAAAAGATGCCCAGCATTTTCTTATGGCATCAACAACATTATCTTCTCCTTTAACATTTAGATAGGTATCATGTTGACCGGCAAAAGAAGCATTTTCTAAATCTTCAGCGGTAGCAGAGCTTCTTACAGCTACTTCTACTTCATAATCCAGTTCTTCACACAATGATTTATACGCTTGTTTTATACTCTCCTCAATATCTTGTGGAGCTTTTTGCCTGATAAAATCTCCCCTTAAATCAGCAGCTCTTTGGTCAACTTGATTTTTATATAGCTTACTAAGTTGTTTATCAAATTCTCTAATTTTTTCATCTAATCCTGTCCTAGTTAAGAATTCATCATAAGCTGTTGTACTTACGCAAAAACCTTCTGGGACACTTGTTCCTTCGATAGAACAAAGATAAGCTAAACTCGATCCTTTTCCGCCTGTTAACTCTATTTTTCTAGCATTTAGATCTTCAAATCTTAGTATATATTCTGCCATTTTATTTGGTTATTGTTAAACCATCATAAGCTACGATATCTTTTTGTAAACAATATTTTTTTAATGCAGTATCCTTTGAAAAAGCAGCTCTTATGCTTCTATCCCACTCTTGATGTATTTTAGGAACATCATATGGTAATAGTTCTCTTGGTTTCCACTTGCTTGGTAATACATTCCAAGGGTCATTTGGTATTTGATCTTCATCTCCAAAATGTACAAAATAAACTTCTGAAGGATTCCATCTTTTTATGAATTCAATTGCCCTTTGAAAACTCATATGCCCCCATGAATTTTTTTCAGGCTCATTAAACCAGTTAGCTTCAATAATTAAAATATTAATTAGCTTTTCTATTATTCTTTCTTCTCCATTTTCTATATAACCAAAATCAGAAGTATATACAATTCTTTTTCCTTTGATATCAAAAATATAACCTACAGAGCCAGGCGCAAATTTACCATGGAATGTTTTGAATGGTGTTATTACAACATTTCCAATACTCTCTTCTCTTCCAGATTCAATATCTTTTTGTTCTAATACTTTTCCATCATTTTTATTTCCAATTAAATAATCAAAACCTCTACTTTCCTTAATGTCCTTCCAAGCATCTGGATGAGCATAAGCTGGTATTGGTGTCCACTCTTTTCTTGCTCTCTTATAAGGTGTAAGATCATCTAATCCTCCTATATGATCAGGATGAGGATGAGTTATTAACAAAGTGTCAATAGATGCAACACCATATTTTCTTCTTTGGTGGCTAAAATCTGGTCCACAATCAACAAGAATTTTTTGAGAATCAATTTCTAGATATAAAGATGTCCTTAATCTTTTGTCCCTTGGATCAGTCGAAGCTAAAACTGCTTGCGATAACGCATCTTGTGATAATTCGTTTAATCCCCATGCATTACCAGTTCCTAAAAATGTAATTTTCATTCTTAAAAACCTCCGGACACTAATATTTATCCCAACCTTATTTTAAGTGTTTGTGCATGTGGATAAGCAGGATTAATCTCTAAGGCTTGACCTACACACACCCTTGCTTGCTTTCTAATCTATCTTTTTCTCTACTATGCGAACAAAGAAGTCATAGCCACACCTTGCGTTTAATTTCTCACCAGCACTCAAAGCATCTTCCTAACTATCATAACATTCTGTTTTTGGTAGTTGTTCATAGGATAGAGTACTATCTGGCCCTCTTCCTCCAGGCTCTCCTTCCGGATAATCCCACAGAACAGCACGATATTTCTTTATTTTGATCCCTCTGCTGAAATTGATGTGATTATATCGTAAACACTTTCCAATAACTTTTTGTTCTCATCAAAACGTTTCAAAACACGCTCAGCACCGTCAGCAAAGTTCCATTGTTTTTTTCTATATTTCTCTAACACCTGATTGAGGGTAAGGAATTCTGTTTCTACTGGTACAAATATCCCTTTTACATCATCCATGGGACGTATAACACAACCCCGTGGAATCTTTACTACAAAAAGAGTTGACCTTTCAACATTCTGTCGTCCACTCCACGGAAAGTCACCTATATTTCCAATAATCAGTAAGTGTTCCTTGACTACTTCTGGATATCCATCTTCTCTAATCATCCTTAATTCCTCATTGGCTTCTCTAATTGTAGCCGACCACACAATGGACTGAAGGTCAAATCTTTGACCTATTAGAAACGCCCAAAATTCTTTGTTAAGAGTAACATGCCCTCCAAAAAAATCACGATAACCGGCAAAGGATTTTCCTTCTGGTCGGATCTGAATAGCTACTTTACCGTCATCACAACGCAAAGGAATCAACAAAGTAGTCAGATGACAGAGCCTATTCCTTTCAGCCCATTTTCTTTCTACAAAACCCTTCAATTCAAGTGTATCAGTGTCTATTATTGGGATTAACTCCATAATGCCTCCCTCCTAAAACTTTTAGTAGATTCAATTGCACTTAAATCATTTTTATATGAAATATTTTAATAAAATCTATCCAAATATGCATATTATCTGAAATAGTAATAAATTTTAACTAATGTCAAAACAATTTAATTCTAACAAATACCATTAAATATACAAAATTTATCTGTACTCAAAAAAAGAGAAATATTTACGAGATTAATTGTTGTTTAATCAACATTATGATAATATTTATAAGGGAAAGAAAATAATATAAATTTGAATTTTAAGGAAGTGATAATTAGAAAAGATGGGAAAAATAATTGCTATAGCAAACCAAAAAGGCGGGGTTGGGAAAACTACAACTGCGCTAAATTTAGGAGCCGCTATTGGGGCAAAAGGGTATAAGGTACTTTTAGTAGATTGTGATCCCCAGGCCTCCCTTACCATATGCAGTGGAGTTGATATGAAAAATTTAGAAAAATCCTTATATGAAGCAATAAATAGAGAAAATAACGACGAAGAAATAAACACCGGTGAAATTATACTTAAAACAAAAATTAAAAATGTAGATATTATTCCTTCAAACATCGACCTTTCAAAAGCAGAAATCGAGCTTATGAATATGATAAATAGAGAAAGAGTTTTAAAATTTATTCTTAATCCTTTAAAAAAAGGATATGACTACATTCTAATTGACTGTCCGCCAAGCCTTGGGATTCTAACAATCAATGCACTTACTGCAGCAGACGAGGTTATCATTCCGGTTGAGACTGACTACCTGGCTTTAAGGGGAGCGGAGATACTAATAAAACAAACTATAAAAATGGTTAAAAGTAAGTTAAATAAAAAACTGATAATAAAAGGCATACTACCGACTATGCATAACACAAGAACCCTGCATGCAAGAGAAGTTCTTGATACCTTAAAAAAATATTTTAAAGGAATGGTTTTTGATACAGTTATAAAAGAGACAGTTAAGTTTAAAGAATCTTCAGTAAGCGGTTCTACGATACTGGAATATGCTAAAAATTCAGATGTGGCGGAAGCTTATCGCCAGCTGGCTCAGGAGGTGATGGCCGGTGGGTAAAATAAAGCCTAGCGTAGGGGACGCTGTTGCTAAATTAATTAAGGAGAAAAAAAAGAAAATACCTGATGATTGGTTTGATATCAATACTTCCAAAGGCCTGGTAAATATTTCATTGTCCCATATCGTGGCAAACAAAGATCAGCCGAGGAAGACTTTTAATGGTGAAACCATCCAGGAGCTGGCAAACTCCATAAAAGAGCAGGGAATTATAAGTCCTATTATGGTCCGGCCGAAAGGCAGAAAATATGAAATTATCGCAGGAGAAAGAAGATACAGGGCAGCAATAAAGTCTGGCTTAAAAGAAATACCAGCGCTAATTAGAAAAGTATCAAACGGAGACGCAAGGATAATTTCACTTATTGAAAATATCCAAAGGGAAGACTTAAATGACATAGACAGGGCTTCAGCATTGAGGGAAATAAAGGTAAACCTAGGTTTACCATGGACAGAGATAGGCAGGAAGCTTGGAGTAACAAAACAAAGGGTTTTAGACCTGGTTGGTCTACTGGATCTTCCTGAAGAAATAAAAGAGGATATCCGGAGCAAAAAACTAACAGAGAAACACGGCCGGGCTTTAAGAAAACTAAAAGACAGTAAAGATGAAATGCTTAAGGTTGCAAGAATTGTAAAGGAAAATAAACTGTCCGGAGATGAGACATTAATACTGGCACAAAAAGTTAAAAAAAATAGGTTTGGAAGCAGAGATGAAATTGAGTCCGGAGCATTTGCTGAAAGTAAAAAAAGGCATAATCCTGCCGGGGGAGTAATAGAAAATGGAAGGCTTTTTTTGGCTGACCTGGAACAGATTGGAAATTTAGACGGCAGGGAACTTTTAAAAGAAGAAAGGGCCCAGCTAAAAGAAATGCTTAATACTGTTGTAAATAAAATTAAAAATATAATTGAAAGATTTAATTTATAGAAAGGATATGTAAATATGCCATACCTAGACGTTATTTCAGGAATATTAAACGAAGTTAAAGTCTGGCTATATACTTTAATAGGTATTGTTACCCTGGTTGTTGTAGTAATACAGGCATTTAGATACCAGGCGGGTGATTCAGCCGAAAAACAGGACGCAGTGCGCCACATGAGAAATTCAATTATTATGGGCGCAGGTATATTTATCCTGTCATGGTTTGCTACTTATGTAATCAATAAGATGTCAGGTGTTTAAATTACTAATATCTGGAAGGATTTTATATGGTAATGGTGTGGTAATGACTGATTGGATTGGTGAGATAATATCTACTTCATTCTGGCAGGAAGTGGCCAGAATTGTTGAAAGCGCGTTTGAGGTTGGATTTAAAATTATTACCCTATGCGTTATACAGCCAACGGAACCAGGAAAGTACCTTACTAATTTTTATAAGTACTTAGAAGGGGTACAATTTTTTGCGGGAGGGCTTCTTGTTATATTTGTGATGCTGTCTGTATTCAGGCAGATTTCAGGAGTTATGTATAGCAGTGAAAAATCTATTGGCACTTACTTTATACACGTTACTTTTGCAGGGGCATTAATATATATACTTCCTATAACTGTTACAAAAGTCTTTCTTCCCTTAAATAATGCGTTTATTGGTTTAATAAGCAGTATTGGTTTTGAAGCTGAAAGAATTGAGGATGGTTTTATATCATCCTGGGAAGTTTTAAATGAGGTACCTATATTAGTAATTGTATTTATAATACTTATAGTTGCTTTGCTTGTTCTGGGTATAGCTGCGGCCATAAGATATATAGAGACTCTAATTGCAATACTAATAGCCCCTCTTGCAGCATTGTCGGTAATAAACAACAGTGATGGACTTCAGATTTGGATTAGAGAAGTTATAGCTATAATATTTACACAAACAATCCATTTTCTGATTCTTCAGATGCTATGTTCAATTATGATTGGGGTAAAAAATATTGCATTAATGATTATTTTAGCAATAGGAACTATAGTGGTGGGGTTGAAAGGACCACAGATACTGCGTCAATATTTATACAGGACAGGGACTTCATCTGCAGTAGTTTCGGCAGCAGGTTCAGCCAGTAGGATTGGTATGATGTCTATGATGATGAGAAGGTAAATATATATGAATAAAATAAGCGACAAAAAAAGAAGACTACCACGTCATATAGACGGACGTATAATGATAGGAATGCTGCCTATCGGAAACTTCTTTATCCTTCTTCCGTTTGCAGTAGCAATAATTGTGCTGGTTATAAAATATTTTACCCCGGTTATTTTTTTTGCAGGCTTTTTAGTTTTAGGGATTCTTATAGGACTTTTTAGCGAGTTTCACCAAAAGGAAACTGGCTTTTTGATACTTAAAGATATTATCATATATTCAATAGCAGGAGAAAAATGTTTTGAAAGAAAAAATTCAAATTTCAGATTTTATAAAAGATTTACTAGGAATAAAATCAAAGAGTAAGAAGACAATTAAAGGTGACTTTTCCTTACCCATAGAAAGTATTGGCGACCTAATTGAAGGTAAAGATGGTACCTACAAGATAGTTTTAAAAGTCAGCCCTGTAAACGGAGAGCTTCTTTCATACGACAGCCTGGAGATGATAAGTGACTCGATGCAGGGAGCACTGGCCTCTTATGATGGAAGAGTAGGTATATACATCCAGTCTGAATTTGTTGACATTAATACAAATATTGCAAATATTGAAATACTAAAGAGTGAGCTTAACTCTGAAATAAAACTGGTACTTCTTGAAGAGCAAAAAAAACATATATTATCTATGGCGGGAAGAAGTAGAAATGTCCTTAATTTTTATACTGTTCTCGAAGCCAAAGAGGACAATTACAGCTCTGCCCGGGAAAGGTTAAATGATGCGTATCTGTCTTTCAAAAATGAACTGGAATCTCAGGATATGTATGTTGATCAGCTTTTTGAAAAAGATATAAAAGCACTTCTATACATGAGAATGAATCCCGAAAGCAGCCAACTTGAACCCTTACGGGAAGACTGGGAGCTTGAAAATATACTTCCTGAAAATGCTAAAATTTATAAGGACGGCAGGCACATTGAAATAGAGAACCGCATCTATAGGTTTTTTTCTATAATAAAATACCCCCGTACAGTTGAAAGGTATAGATGGCTTAGGAAAGTTTTTAATACAAAAGGCGACATTAATATAGCCATAATATTAACTCCTAAAAATAAAGCAACAATTATGCGGGAGCTTTCAAAAGCAGCAAATGAACTGGGAGCAAAAGCACTGGATTCCAGAAAAAATGAAGCGCTGCGCCAGAAATATCAGGCTGAAAAAGACAGTGCAGTAAATATGATAAATGAGTTAGGTAATGACAATATAGACTTATATGACGTAAATATAACAATAGGTATTTCTGCTAAAAATATTAAAGAATTAAATACTCTATCTCATCTTTTACGCTCTAAGATATCCAGTAGCTACTGCCAGGCTGCAGAATTAAAATATAAGAGGTATGACCCTTACATAACAACTCTTCCGATCTTAGCAGATAATAAGATAACCAAAAACTATGTCTGGAATTTAACCACAAGGGATGTAGCATCACTCGTACCATATGATTCCTCAGAACTTATGGAGCCGAAGGGTGTTTTAATTGGAGAAAATGTTGTATCAGGAGGCCTTGTTATAGTTGATACCTACAATAAGATTTACAATAATCCGCATGAGTGTATCATTGCGGATTCAGGAAGTGGTAAATCCTTCAGGATTAAAACAGACGCTATAAGACACGTCCCTTATAGAGATTATATAGTAATGTTTGACCTTGAAGATGAGTTTTACTATCCCTGGGGGAAGAGGTATAAGTTCAGCCCCACTTCAGGGATTATCTCAAATCCTTTTCATATAAGAAATACAGTGGTTGACAGTGATGATACCGGTGAAGATTCAACAGATATAGGTACCTATCTATCAACAAAGATAATGGACTCAATAATATTTTTTAAGTGGATTTTGAGAGATATAACACCTTTTGAAGAAGCATTGCTGGAAGAAGATATAAGAGATTCTTATAAGGTATGCGGAATTGATTTTAAGAGTAAAACTCTCCCTGGAAAGTTTCCTACTCTTGATACTCTAAAGAAAGTAATTAAATCTAAGATAAAAAGTAAAGGGTCTTCTTTAAAGTCTAAAGAATCAAGAGAAAATATGCTGGCATCACTTCAACCTTATATAAGCGGAGCTTACTCTTCAATGTTTAATGGTCAGACTAACTGGGATTACGATTATTTTACAGTTTTTGATATTTCTGGCCTTCCGGAGGCGGTTATGAAACCGCTTTACGACATACTTCTTAAAGACACCTGGCAGTTTTGTAAAACTGATCGGCTTAAAACTAAAAGGGTGTATGTAGATGAAGCTCATCAGTTTGCGGATCCTGATAATCCCCAGACACTTAAATTTTTAGCCAACTCAATTAAAAGAGGTAGGAAATACGGAATAAGTTTTGTTACTGCAACACAGAATTTGCCTGATTTTCTTTCAATAGAAAGATATGGGCAGGCTATTATTGATAATAGTTATTTTAAGTTATTTTTCCGTTTAGGGGAAACAGATCTCCCGGTAGCCAGAGACCTTTACGGTTTTAGTGACCAGGAGATGGCAATACTTAGAGGGAGCAGTTCAAAACGCCAGGGGGCGAAAGGAAAAGGTATTTTTATAGCAGGATCACAAAGAGTGGTTATCCAGGTAAGAGCCTCAAAATACGAGCTGGAAATAGTTGATCCAGTACAGTATGAAGAAATTTATGATAAAAAATCTAAATATACTTACAGATAAATTATAATGACAGATCCTATAACAATAGCTAAAACATCAAGTGCTATTATCAGTTTTATTAAAAAATACTGGCACATATTACTTGTTGTATTATTTATTATTATACTGATCCCGGTCCTTATATTTTCAACCGCAATTAACATTTTATTCCCCCAGGTAAGCAGTGATGATTTTAAAATCTATAAGTCTTTAACTGAAGAAACAGATATAAACTGGGATTCTTTGGTAGCATATGATGTAGTAAGGCTTGATAATTACCTTAAAGAAAATAAGCCAAATGAAAGCGTTTTTGATCTTTTAATGATTAATTTTAAAGAATACGAGGTAATAGAAACAGAAAAGGAGATAATCAAAATAGTAAACGGAAAAGAAATAACAGAGACTGTTGTTGAAACCGAATATATAATAGTTAGAGAACTTGAAGCCATTTCTTATAATCCTATTAAAGTACTGCTTGAATCATTAAATTACAATATCTCAGAAGATAATATGACCGTTAATAAAGTTACTGATTTTCTTGTAACTCTTAATGAAAAAGAAGAATATGAAATTGAAATTACTACACTTACAGATGAAGAAATATCAGAAGATTTTGATGATATTCACAAACAATGGTTTTTTGCCCTAATTGAAATTCTACCACTTATAGATCCAACATCAGAATTCGATCCTGATGAGTATATAGTATTTGATTTAGCTGATCCTGACATACCATCAATCTGGCCCGCCAGTGGAAATGTTACCTCTGAATTTGGAGAAGTAAGACTAACACATACCCACAAAGGTATAGATATTTCTAATAACAAAGGTACTCCTATAAAGGCAACAGCCAACGGTACTGTAATTGCTATTGGCTCAAGTGGAGGCTTCGGAAAAAGAATTATGATCTATCACGGAACAGATGAAAATGGCACTACATACGTAACTATATATGCCCACCTGAGCAAGTTTATGATTGGTGTAGGGGGAAAGGTTAGCCAGGGCGATATAATAGGCCTAATGGGCAATACAGGGCACAGCTCAGGCACACATCTTCACTATGAGGTCCGGGTAAATGGAGTCCCTCTAAACCCAAGAATGTTTTTACCTTAAAATAATTTTAGCCTCATTAGACAAAAAGAATATCTAAGCTTCAAACAGAATAAACCACAGTAGCTTTTGAGGATAGATCTGAAAATATTGAACAGAATATAATCTCTGAAAACGAAATGGCAGAAGCAGTAGAAAAAGCTGGGGGAGCAATAAATATGAGTGGCTGGTATCCTATAGGTAACGATATAGAGAAAAAAATAAATAAGTATTTAAAGAATTTATAATACCAGATTTAAAATTTTTAAAAAACTTCCTTACCTTTTTCTCTATTCTTAGAGTTTAGAATTGAGCTTATATCTAATATTTCTCTCCCCAATCACCCTCAGAAAAAACAATCCCACCCCTACCCCCTTTTTAAAATTCGCCAGCGCTTCAAGATCTTTCATTCTTCAAGAACTTGATCCTTTGCTTTTAAGCAAAAGTTCGCTTTGTTTTTTTCAAAAACAATGGCTCATTTAAAAAAGCCCCTACAATACTCCTGTGTATTTATTGAAAACTGGGATAAGGCCAGTTTTCAACAGCCTAAACAGGCCATATTAAAGATAAATATGTAAGGGGACAGAAAATCACTACTACCTTGTGGCTTTATTTACCTTCCGGGAAAAGATACGGAAGAACCTGGCTTAACGGTGTCAAGGCAGCCCTTCGGGGAGATTTTGCAGCAAGCTCTTAAACCGCTGCGCTATTTATTCTTGCTGTTTTTGCAAGCAAAAAAGGCAAAATCTCACCTTGAGCACCA
>JABUBN010000108.1_pt1 | contig 20852 bp, 15 predicted proteins | sample 7240341 | NCBI WGS metagenome assembly JABUBN01 (sample SAMN07256345, study PRJNA390944) | subsurface metagenome | isolation source: Methane hydrate marine sediment | place: Pacific Ocean: Eastern North Pacific, ODP site | reverse complement strand
TTAAAATTGCCGAAGAAGGTCTTGACCTTTTTCCTGAGCATATGCTCATAGAAATACGCCGGTTTTTAAATAGATTCTATAAAAAGCAATCTCCGGAGAAATATAAAGAGAACCTTATAAAACTTTTTATTCAAAATAAAGACTGGAATGATTACGAAAGACTGAAAGAAATCAGTTCTAAAGAAGAGTGGAAAGAAAAAATATTTTCAATAATTATTAACAATCTCCCAAAAGATAGAGGCAGATTTAGCAGTGATACAATCATTGATATCTATCTAAAAGAAAAAATGTTTGAAGAAGCATTTGAACAGGTTCTTGCGAAAAAAAGTCTTTTTACTCTTGATACATACTATAAAGATTTATCAGCAAAATTCCCCGAAGGATACTTTAAGGCTTACAGGGAGCTGCTTATTCCTTTTACTGATATCAAGATGGGAAGATCACACTATAGAAATATCGTCAGCTATTTGAATCGAATGAAAAGAATAAAGGGATTTCAAGAGGAATTTAACGAATTGGTGAATTTACTCAAGACCAAATATGCAAAGAGACCTGCTTTTCTGGATGAGATGAAATATATGTAAAATACAAAAAGCCGAATATATAAAACCATTTTTAAAAGAATGATGAATATTATCAAAAAGATGCCAGATTAGGAAATTAAAAAAGATTTGACCAAATTTTTACCACTAAATCAAAGAACGACTGTTACAAAAGTAAAAATCTGGCTAATTAAAAAGCTAGACGAAATAGAATAAACATTTTTGTAAAAGGTGGAAATTAATTATGGAAACAGATTTAAATAGAATTAAAAAATTGTCAGAAGAGAAAGAAGATGAAAATTGGAAATTTAGATCTTTCTTAAAAGTATGTAATATTCCTTCGAAAAAAATAGATTCAATAGTTCACAGATTGTATCACCATGTAGCTTCAAAAATTGATTGTGAGTCTTGTGCAAATTGTTGTAAAGAATTAAATGCAGTTTTAGATCAGGAAGATTTAAAAAAATTATCTAAATATTTAGAAATTTCTATTGAACAATTAAAAGATCAGTACTTGACAAAAGATTCTGATTTGGATTCCAAAAAATTTACATTTAAGAAAAGACCTTGTCCCTTACTAAAAAATAATTTATGCTCTGTGCCTATCAATTATCGTCCTAAAGATTGTGTATCTTATCCTTATCTCCTTAAAAAGGATTTTACTTTCCGGTTAATGGGTGTAATAGGTAATTGTTCTGTTTGCCCAATTGTATTTAATGTTTATGAACTGCTAAAAGATGAAGTCTGGTATAAACATTTTTCTGATGATTTTAGTGACTTTTATTAAAATTATAAACTATGGATTATGCTAAATAAAATATTTTGGTTAATTTATTTTTAGATAAAAAAATTTAATTAATCTTTTTATTAATTTGTATTACTTTTAAGTGATGTTTACACTTTCTAATCTTTCCTATAAAATATTATTTATATAAAACTTTTAAAAAAGTTATTGATAAAAATCCTAAATTATAAGAGGAGGAAAAATTATGAAAAAGAAATTTGATCAAGTATATCAATTTAAGATTACCTTAAAGGATATTAAGCCACTCATTTGGCGAAGAATACAAGTCCCAAAAACCTGTACCTTTTGGGATTTTCATGTAGCCATCCAAGATTCTATGGGCTGGTTTGATGGTCATCTTCATGAATTTGAGATAAATAATCCACTAACTGGACTAAAAACACTGATAGGAATTCCAGAGGAAGAGTTCGCAGATTATAAAGTTCTTCCTGGTTGGAAAATAAAAATAGCGGACTATTTTTTAGGGGAAAATAAATCAGCAAATTACATATATGATTTTGGTGATAATTGGAGACACAAAATAACCCTGGAAAAGATACTCCTCAAAGAAAATAACGTTACTTATCCCCTATGTGTTAAAGGAGAAAGAGCTTGCCCTCCGGAAGATTGTGGCGGAACATATGGATATGAAGATTTTTTAAAGATTATAGGGGACCCCGATGATGAACAACATGAAGAAATGTTAGAATGGATTGGTGGGGAATTTAACCCGGAACATTTTGACCCAAATGAAGTCACTTTTGATGACCCAGCTGAACGTTTTAAAATTGCCTTTGGCAAAGGATAAAAAGTTTTAAAATATGTAATCGAAGCATTAATAGAAGAAACCGAGGAAGGTTGTCTAATAAGAGATGAAAATAAAGGACTTATGACCATTTATTTAAAAACAGTAATTGATTGTTTGAATACGTAATCCAATGATTATTATTTATAGTAATAAAATCTTAAAAAAAAGAAGCGGGGTCAGGTCTTCACATTTGACATAACTTATTCCTAAATAAGATAGCCGTAAACTTTATGTCAAATGTGAAGACCTGACCCCTAAAAAGGAGAAAAATTGTGGAATCAAAAAATAGATTTATAAAAATAATTGTTATTTTAACTATATCATTTTTATTAATTTTTAGTGCATCTGTTGCCTCCCTCGGACAAGAACTAACCGGAGAAGAAATTATAAACAAAGTAAATGAATTAATGAATCAGGATACTGTCCAGGCAAAAGTAAAAATGACTATTGTTACATCCTCCGATGATGAAAGAGTTTTTATCTACGATTCGTTTAGTAAGAATAAGGGTGAAAAAAATCTAATGCGCTACGTCGAACCTAAACGGGCAAAAGGACAAGCCATCTTGATGCTCAACCATGCTGATGATATTTGGATGTATTTTCCCCGCACAAAACGGATACGTAAACTTGCCACTAATTCCAAAAGTCAAAAGATGGAAGGCAGTGATTTCTCCTATGAAGACACCGGAGCAAGTGATGCTTTTATTAAAGATTTCAGCAGTAAAAACCTTGGTTCTGAAAAAAAAGAAGGGTATGATTGTTACAAGATAGAAATGCTGAAAAAAGAAGGTATTGAATCCGGTTATTCCCGATTAATCATGTGGGTAATTAAAGATAGTTTTATTCCTATAGCCATAGATTATTATGACGTGGAAAATCCTGAACTTTTATTAAAAACACTAATTCAATATGATATCAAAGAAATAGACGGTATTCCTACTGCTACAAAAATGGTAATGTATAATAAACTGGAAGATTCGCAGACAAGTATAGAAATGCTCGAAGTAAAATATAATATAGAATTAGATGATAGTCTATTCACTGAAAGATATTTAAAAAGGAGATAAATTATGAGAGATAAAATCTTAAAAGCTTTAGCTAAACTGCATGCTCAGCATCCCTGGAAGATGGTAATTTTGGTACTTATTATCACTATAATAATGGGCGCTTTTGCTACACAATTAAAACAGAGTATGCAATGGACTGATTTACTGCCTACGAAGAGTGAAAAGACAATCCAATACAATAAAGTAATAAACGAATTTGTAACAGCCACTAATATAATAGTAGTAGTTGAAGGTGAAGAAGAAAAAATAAAAGCTTTTACCGAAGCAGTTGTTCCTCAAATCAAGCTGGCAACTGACCCCAAAGACGGACAACTTTATGCTAAACGAATTGATTACAAACAGGATGTAGATTTTATCCGCGAACATGGTTTAATGCTGCTCAAAGCTGATAATTTAAAAAATATGAAAGAGCTATATCAAAACCCCAATTTAGTTCCACTGCTAACTAATATAAATAATAGCTTCGAAAAGGAATATGTCGGCAAAGAAGAATCTATTTCTACCCGAGAGAAAGAAGATAATACTATAATTATTTTAGACAGCATTTCTAATCTAATTTCTGTAATGAAAGACTATTCTTCCGGGAAAATCCACTCTCCGGAAGAAGCTCAAAAAGCTGTAGATAAATTATTGCTGGGGGAACCCTATCTATTATCTTATGATAAACAAGCCCTTATTATAAACGTTATACCTAATTTCAGCATGACCGATATGGGTAAAATGATTTCGGGAACAGATGCAATTCAGGAAGTAATTAACCAAGCCCTAAAAGATTATCCGGAAGTAAAGGCAGGGCTCACCGGAATGATTCCTTTGGGTCGTGATGAGATGGTTTACGGAGAGCAGAGTATGGGTTATACCACTATCATAGCTTTTATTGCTATTTTAATTTTATTAATTCTTTCTTTTCGAATGTGGGCTGCTCCCCTCTTTGCCCTTCTGAATTTAGCGGTCGGACTCATTTGGGCAATCGGACTGACCGCCATCCTGGTTAAGAGCTTGAATATTATGACTTCAATGATGGTGGTAATCTTAATCGGATTGGGAATTGATTTTTCAATACATATAATCTCTATCTTCACTGAAAGCCGTTCTATGGGAAAACCGATTAATATAGCTATGGAAGAGACTTTTCTAAAAAGCGGAAAAGGAATATTAACCGCCGGCTTAACAACTTGCGCTGCTTTCCTTGCTTTGGTTATCAGTTCTTCGCGTGGAATGAAAGAAATGGGTATTGTTAGCAGCACCGGTCTTCTTGCTATATTAATAGTTACTTTTCTTTTTCTACCTTCCCTACTGGTATTGCGGGAACGCCGCCTGGAAAAGAAATTGGCGGAAGGAAAAATAAAGACAAAACCAGCATATAAAGATATTTCCTTCCAATCATTCGGGAAAAGTTGCAACTGGTTATCCATGCGTTATGGTGCTACCTTAATTTGCGCAATACTAATTACCATTATTTTACTGGTCTCCGCCTCAAAAATATCTTTTGATCATAATTATATGAATATGGAACCAAAAGGATTAACTTCCATCACCCTGCAGGATACAATATTGGATAAATTTGACTTGAGCATGGATTATGCCTTACTTCTAACTGACAGTATTGAAGAATTAAGAGAAATGGCTAAAAAACTGAAAAATGTAAAATCGGTAGCGCTGGTTGATGATATCTCTATGTATTTACCATCTTTTGAAGAACAGCAAAAACGAATTCCGGTTATCCGAGAAATTAATCAAGCAATATCAAGCACGACATTAAAAGACAATCTTACAGAAGCTGAATTTAACCAACTGCTTTTAGAATTAGAAAGATTAGAAATGAATATTATGGAAATCCAGGATATGGCTTTTATTGGAGGACAGGACAAGGTAGATAATAAATGTAGCGAAATCGTAGGAGATCCCGATAATCCTCAGTTAAAAAGCATAATTACTGAATTTATTAATTACTTAGAAAATAACCGACAAGAAGGGATAAAAGGATTGGAAGAATTTCAAAAATTTGAGGCGCTTTATTTTAAAAAAACTGCTCTTAAAATGGCTACCACAGAAAATATTAAATTTAAGGACCTTCCTCTATCTATTCTGGATAGATATACCAACCGAAATCGGAATCAATTCTTAATGACCATCTTCCCTTCAGGAAATATGTGGCAGGATATAGATTATCTTAATCGTTTTACTGACGATTTAGATAGAGTAAGTGAAAAAGTAACTGGTATGCCCCCGATAATGAAAGAACTTATCAGTGTAATAGGTAATGACGGAAAAAATGCAGCATTATTGACTATTTTAGTAGTTTTTATGCTCTTGTGGCTCGATTTCCGCAAAATCAAATACGCTGTAATAGCAATGATACCTTTAGTAGCTGGGTTTGTCTGGATGGTTGGTTTAATGAAATTAACCGGCATGCAGCTTACTGTAGTTAATGTCATGGGATTGCCAATGATTATTGGTATCGGTATAGATTATGGAGTCCATGTAGTTCATCGCTGGCGCAGCGAAGAGAAAGGAAAAGTAAATAAAATCTTTGCCAGTACGGGAAAGGCTATTCTTCTTAGTGCCCTCACCACAATGTTAGCCTTTGGCTCTTTAGTATTTTCTATCTGGCGCGGGTTTGGTAGTCTTGGTGCAGCTATGTTCATCGGTGTCGGTGCCTGCTTCCTCTCCACAGTAATAATTTTATCTGGAATTATCGGATTATTAGAAAGAAAAAATAAATAAAACAGAACACGAGATTGCTTCGCTGCTTCACTCCTCACAAGGACATATAAACCTTTTAATTACTTGACATTAATATCGTAATATTGTAATATATAGATATTGTGATATATTTCACTTGAAAGGAGTACCTACCATGAAAGTAGTCATTATAGGAGGCGTTGCCGGAGGAGCAAGTGCGGCTGCCCGGTTGAGACGTCTTGATGAAAACGCAGAAATAATTGTTTTGGAAAGAGGAGAGTATATTTCTTTTGCCAATTGTGGTCTCCCCTATTATATTGGTGAAGTAATAAAAAATAAAGAGAAACTGGTTGTTCAGACACCCGAGAAAATGAAAAAAAGATTTAACATTGATGTAAGAACCTTCCACGAAGTGGTTGATATCGATAGCAATCAAAAACAGATTACGATACATGATATAAAAAATGATGAAAATTATAAGGAAAGTTATGACAAATTAATTCTTGCCCCCGGAGCTGCTCCTATCAAACCTCCGGTTAAAGGATTTGATGCCCTCAACGTATTTACCTTGAGAGACATACCAAATACCCTGGCCATCAAAAATTTTGTTGACGAGCACAACCCTAAAAGTGCAGTGGTAGTAGGTGCAGGTTTTATCGGGATGGAGTTAGTGGAAAATCTTCATAGAAGGGGAATAGCCATTACCATAGTCGAATTAGCAAAACAGGTATTAGCACCCCTGGATAGTGAAATGGCTTCCTTGATTCACCAACATCTAAAAGAAAAGAAGGTAGAATTTTATTTAAATGATGAGGTAAAAGAAGTTGAACATCAGGAGGAATTCTCCCTGGTCAAACTCGGCAGCGGACGGGAAATAAAGACCGACATGGTTTTAATCGGCATAGGGGTACGCCCCGAGGTTACCCTGGCAAAAGGAGCAGGTTTAGAAATCGGCGAAAGAGGCGGCATAAAAGTAGACCGTTCCTTGAAAACTTCCAACCCCGATGTCTATGCAGTTGGTGATGCTATCGAAGTGATAGATTATATTAACGAAAATCCTACACTTATCCCTCTTGCCGGACCGGCTAACAAACAGGGAAGAATCGCAGCCAACAATATCTGCGGGATAGCAGAAGAATACGAGGGAACTCAGGGTACTTCCATATTAAAAGTATTTGATATGGCGGTGGCAACAACCGGAAATAACGAAAAATTATTGAAAAGATTTGACATTCCTTATGAAAAATCATTTACTCATTCGTCAGCACATTCCGAGTATTACCCCGGTGCTCATGAAATATCTATGAAACTACTTTTTTCGCCAGACAATGGTAGGGTTTTAGGAGCTCAAATTGTAGGATACGAAGGCGTTGACAAAAGAATAGATGTTCTTGCAACAGCAATACGTGCGGGAATGACGGTATACGAATTGGAAAAACTGGAACTTGCGTATGCGCCTCCCTATTCCTCGGCTAAAGACCCGGTAAATATGGCCGGGTATGTCGCATCGAATATACTAAAAGGTGACCATGCCATCATTCACTGGGATAAATTAGAAAAGATAGATAAGAAAAAGACAATTCTTCTAGATGTAAGACACCCTTATGAATTTAAACGAGGCACTATTGAAGGAGCAATTAATATCCCGGTAGATGAATTAAGAAACAGGATAAATGAAATTCCTAAAGACAAAAATGTTATTATCTTTTGCAAACAGGGATTAAGGGGTTATATTGCTTATAAAATCATGAAGCAAAAAGGTTTTAAAAATATTAAAAACCTAAGCGGAGGTTATTTAACTTATTTCCCTGCTGTTCAAAAGCAAGACAATCCGGACATTTATTAATACGAAAAAATAGAAAAATTAGACCTGATTAAAGCAAGCGGATCTTTCTACCGCAGAGACAGCAAATACTAATTTGTTTATATAAAAAGTTTAGAAAGTGGATTATATATGGAAGAAAAATCGAAATTTATCCAAAAAAGTGAATTGCTAAAAGCGCTTGCCCACCCTACAAGACTTTGCATCGTAAAGGGTCTTATAGAAAAAGAGAGTAATGTAACTAATATTCAGGAATGCCTTGATTTACCTCAATCAACTGTATCTCAACATCTCTCTAAATTAAAGGCTGCGGGGATTATAAAGGGTGAACGTAAAGGGTTGGAAATATCTTATCAGGTTATAAATAATGACATTAGAAATATTATCAAAATATTCTTTCCTTAATCTTCATGATTAAAAAAGGGGACTGGCGTCCTACCTATCCCCTTTCTTATATGTTAACCTACCTTTAAGCTTTTCACCCGCTGGAGGCGAGAATGATGGTCCAAAAGCTTTTTCCTCAGACGAATATTAGAAGGAGTAATCTCCAACAATTCATCCTCCTGGATATAATCCAGGGCCTGTTCCAAAGAAAATTGACGGGGCCTCTCCAGGCGCAAAGCTTCATCGGAACCACTTGCACGCATATTGGTAACGTGCTTTTTCTTGCATACATTAACTTCCATATCATCACTTCTCTTATTTTCTCCTACGATCATTCCCTGATAAACTTCTGTAACCGGGCATACAAATAACGTTCCTCTCCCTTGAGCATTATGAAGACCAAAGGTACTGGTTATTCCGTTTTCGAAGGCAATTAATACTCCCCGAGAACGAGTAGGGATAGGCCCCTTGTATGGCTGATAATTAAGAAAGACATGATGCATTATTCCTTTACCTTTTGTCTTGGTAAGAAATTCATCCCGAAAACCGATCAGTCCCCTGGCCGGAATTTCAAATTCAAGCCGCAATTGATCAGAAGAAAATTCAACCATATTAACCAACTCCGCCCTTCTCTTTCCGCAAATTTCCATAACTACTCCCAAGCTATCTTTAGGGATATCACAGGTCATAAGTTCTATGGGTTCACATTTCGCTCCTTTAATATTTTTAAAAATAACCTTTGGTTTAGAAACCTGAAATTCGTACCCTTCTCGACGCATCTTTTCAATAAGAATCGAAAGATGAAGCTCTCCTCTTCCTGAAACATGAAAAGTATCTGTTGATTCTGCTTCTTCAACTCTAAGGCTCACGTTGGTTTCAACTTCCTTAAAAAGACGCTCTCTTAAATGGCGAGAGGTGACAAATTTTCCTTCCCGACCACCAAAAGGGCTATCATTAACAGTAAAATCTACAGTCAAAGTAGGTTCATCTATTTTTATTTTAGATAAGACCTCAGGTTTTTCTTTGCAAGCTATTGTCTCTCCAATATTAGCTTCGCTAATTCCCGCTATAGCCACAATCTCTCCGGCATCAGCTCTCTTTACTTCTTTTCTTTCTAATCCTTCGAAAAGATAAAGTTTTACTACTTTACTAGATACCTGACTTTTATCCCGCTTTATTAAAGTGACTGTTTCTCCCTCCTGAATTTTTCCTCGACTAATAAGTCCAATTGCTATCTTTCCCACATAATCATCATATCCAAGATTAGTAATCAATAATTGCAAAGGAGAATTATATTCCACCGAAGGAGCAGGTATATATTTTAAAATAGTTGAAAAAAGAGGTATTAAATTATCCTCTAAAGAATCAGGAGAAAATCCGGATAAACCCGAACGGGCAGAAGTATAGATAACCGGAAAGTCTATCTGCTTATCGTTAGCCCCTAATTCAATAAATAAGTCATAGATTTCGTTTAAAACTTCAGCAGGACGGGCATTAGGCCTGTCTATTTTGTTAATGACTACTATGGGAATAAGATTTAATTCCATAGCTTTACGCAGGACAAATCGAGTTTGAGGCATAGGCCCTTCGAAGGCATCTACAATTAAAAGAACTCCATTAACCATTCTCAAGATTCTTTCAACTTCTCCCCCAAAATCTGCATGACCGGGAGTATCTACGATATTAATCTTTACCCCTTGCCAATGGATTGAGGTATTTTTAGAAAGGATGGTAATCCCTCTTTCTCTTTCCAAATCATTAGAATCCATTACCCTTTCTTTTACCACCTGGTTATCCCGAAAGGTGCCGCTCTGCCTTAACATAGCATCTACCAGAGTGGTCTTACCATGATCTACATGGGCAATAAGGGCGATATTTCTTATTTTTACAGCTTCCATATTTTGATTTCCTTTTATTTATTACTTTGTAAAATTGCATTGAACATGTAAACATAAATGTTACCACAATTGGAAGCAATATACAAGGATTGTCAAGGGGACGGTTCTTCTGACAATATAATAACAAAAAAATAGGATTAAAAATATAAAATATCATGGTCTTTATGCTTGACATGACTTTTTTCTAGAATTGCACTTGGGGTTTTTACTATTTGCACTCAAATAGTACGAAATAAAACGGTCCTTTGGTGCAAAGAAATACTGGATTCTCGCTTTCGCGGGCACAAATTTCAAGGGAATGACATAAGATGTGAAAATGGCTCTGGCAAAGCTAAAATTAAACCTGCTTATTTACTACACAAGATAGAAAGGGCAATACAATTTAATTTCACATCACTTTTATCTGCCCGGGAGGGTATTATTACTGGAGACCTTGTTCCTACCAGTGTATGTCCTACCTGGTAATTGGCATAATAAGTAAGTGCTTTACCAAAGATATTTCCGGCGGCAATATCAGGAACAATTAAAATATCTGCTTTACCCGCCACCGGTGAGGTGATGCCTTTTTTCTGGGCAGCAAATTCTGAAATAGCATTATCTAAGGCCAGCGGTCCATCTATGATGCAACCGGTAATCTGCTTTCTTTCATTCATTTTGGAAATCATCCCTGCCTTGATGGTCTCTTCCATATCAGGATTTATGGTTTCCACCGCAGCTAAGAGAGCAACTTTAGGAGTCTTTATCCCCAGTTTGAGAGCAACTTCAACGGCATTATTTATAATTGCAATCAAAGTCTTTACATCCGGTTTTAGGTTTACTCCCCCATCACTCATCAATACCAATTTGGAATTTCCTTCTCTTTTATCTTCAAAGATAAAAACATCACTGACAATTTTATCAGTCCTTAAACCCCACTCCTTGTTCAACACTGCTTTTAACAGGGTAGCGGTCTTTACCTTCCCTTTAAGGAGTGTACCTCCTTCTTTTACTTTTTCTACTGCCTTTCGAGCTTTATCTTCATCATCTTTTGCTTCGATAATCTCTTTTATGAAATCGCTTTTCCCTAATATAGAGATGCATTTCTCTATCTCCGCTTTATCTCCTACCAGAATTCCTTCTCCAAATCCATAGTCGTAACAATCTTTTAGGGCTTTTAGGGTTTCAATATCTTCTCCGCCGGCAACGACAATTTTTTCTCTTCCTTTATTTTTTAGATTAGCAAATAATTCTTTAAAGCTTTTTATCATTTATAAACCTCCTATCACGGATTACATAGATTAGATATAAGATTACCCGAATAAACTACCGCCACCTAAAACGGTGGATTTCTATAGATTCCCGCTTTCGCGGGAATGACATAAGGCATGAGAATGACACTGTTAAATCCAAAATTAAAATTTAAAATTAGTTTTAGGAATATGTTTTTGCTTTCTCCACTCCATTTAACACCCTTATGACTGCCTGGGCCAATGCCTTCATCTCTTCTTCTCCCGGATAAACTACAATCGGAGCTATCCAACCTGTACGATCTTTTATCTTGTTTACTAAAATTTCGTTATGAGCTATGCCTCCGGTAAGAACAATTGCTTCAATTTTTCCTTTTAATACTGTAGCCATTGCTCCAATTTCTTTGGCAATTTGATAACACATTGCTTCAAAAACAAGTTTAGCATAATCATTTCCTTGCTCCATTTTCTTCACTACTTCTCTCACATCATTGGTCCCCAAATGAGAGACAAGTCCACCCTGATGAGTAATAAACTTGATTAATTCTTTTTCTGAATATTTACCGGAATAACACAGATGAATTAAAGCCTTATTAGGGAGAGAGCCGGTTCGCTCGGGCGAAAAAGGTCCTCCGTCATTGGCATTATTTACATCCACAATTTTTCCTTTTTCAATCGGAGCTATAGATATCCCTCCACCTAGATGGGCTATAATAAGATTTAGTTCTTCAAGTTTTTTCCCTTGCTCTTGAGCGTAACGGAAAGCATTGGCTCGGATATTTAAAGTATGAAGCAGGGATTCCCTTTCTATCCCTTTTATCCCTGATATCCGGGCAATATCGGTAAATTCATCAACAGAGACAGGGTCAGCAATATAGGCAGGAACATCAATTTCTTCAGCTATTTCACGGGCAATAATTCCTCCTAAATTAGAGGAATGTTCTCTGGGAGAATTTTTTAAATCTTTTATGAGTTTATTGTTTACAGTATAGGTTCCAGCTTCTAACGGTTTTAATATTCCCCCTCGTCCTATAACCGCTTTAAAGGAACTTAAATTGATATTGTGCTTCTTTAATACCCTTAACACTATTTTTTTTCTTTCTGGAGCCTGATCTATAATAGAATGAAATTGGGAAATTTCTTCTGTAGAATGAGAGACACTCTCCTTAAAATTCTCCTTGCCTTCCTGATTGAATATTGCTATTTTGGTAGAAGTTGAACCGGGATTGATTACTAAAATATTTTCTTTCATATTTTCCTCCATTTAAATTAGTCGTTAGTATTTAGTATATAGTAAAGAAAACCGTATCTCCCATCTCGTGAATCGTATCTCGCATTTTAGCGTAGAGCGTACAGCGTATAGCGTATAGCGTAGAGTACGTAAGGAATCGATTCATCGAGACCGTAAAAAAATTCCAGGATATTCGGGTCGGATAAATCCGACCCCTACTCTAAAAAATACTTCATGTAAAAAGCTTTAAATTTTGAAATATGGTTTTTCGCTTTTAGCATTTGTATTTTTTCCCGCAATTGTTCCCTGCGCCTATACGCTACCCGCTGTACGCTATACGCTAATTAAATACTATATACTAATTTATTCTTTCTATTCCCTTCTTTATTCTCTTTATTCCTTCTTTAATATCTTCCAAGGAAGTAGCAAAAGATAAGCGGATATAGCCTTCTCCTTGCGCACCAAAGGCAGTGCCGGGAACAGTCACTACTTTACATTTTTCTAAGAGACATGTAGATAGTTTTTCAGAGGTCATTCCTGTATCTTTAATATTTACAAAAGCGTAAAAAGTTCCTTCGGGTGCATAACAGCTCAATCCATTAATTTCATTTAGCCCTTTAATTAGAACATTTCTTCTTTCATTGTAAGCGGTAAACATCTCCTTAACACAATCCTGCGAACCCTGGATTGCTGCCAGACCCGCTCTCTGAGCTATAGAATTTGCACATACGGAACTATTTTGTAACAGTTTCGCTATTTCTTTTACTATATTAGGTGGAGCAGAAAGATAAGCCAATCTCCATCCGGTCATAGCATAGCTCTTGGAAAAACCAAATATACTAATAGTTTTTTCTTTCATCCCGGGCAAAGAAGCAATACTGATATGTTCTCTACTATCATATACTATATCTTCGTAAAGCTCGTCACTGATTATGAATAAATCTTTTTCCTTTGCTATCCCGGCAATTGCTAATAATTCTTCTTTGTTAAAAGCAGCTCCGGTAGGATTACTGGGAGAATTCAGGAGGATTGCCTTGGTTTTGGGGGTGATACAATTTTTCAGTTCTTCTAAATCAGGATGAAAATTATTTTCTCCCCGCAGAGGAAGATGTACTGGTGTCCCTCCCGCAAGATACACTTGGGATTCGTAAGTCACAAAACCGGGATCAGGAATAATTATCTCGTCTTCTGGATTAATAAGAGTGTAAAAAGCAAAGAACAAGGCATCTGTACCCCCGGAAGTTACTAATACTTCATCAGGTGTAACCGATATTTTATTCTTCTGTTTTAATTTATTAGCTAAGGCTTCTCTAAACTCCGGAAACCCTAAATTGGGAGTATAACGAGTGTAGCCCTCATCCAAGGCCTTTTTAGCTGCCTCCCGAATATGGGAAGGGGTGACAAAATCGGGTTCCCCTATCCCAAAACTGACTAAATCTTTTTTTCCTTGAGCTAAATCAAAAAGTTTTCTTATGCCTGAAGGTTTTATTTTTTTCAGATTACTATTAAATTCCAATACTCTTCCCTCCTTTTTTCCCCTCAGCAAACCCACTTTCAAAAGCCTTTAAATTAGTTTCAATACTTTTAGGTGGTAAGTTTTCCTTCATAGACTGAATAATTAAATCCTTATCTATAGGAAATTCAGGAGTAGCAACTGCCGCTCCAAGTAAAACCATATTTTCCGAGATAATACTTCCTGCTTCTTTAGCTATTTTCTGGGCATCAACCACTAATAAATTATTTATTTTAGCTTTCAATTCTTCAAAGACAGAAGATAATTCAGGATATTCAGAGATACCGAGCGAAACAGTAAAGGGTACAATAGGAGAACTATTTACTATAACAAAAGAATCTCTACCTACTTTATTTAAAGATCTTAGAGCTTCTGCCGGTTCAAAGGCAATCAATAAATCCGCTGCCCCCTCTTCAATTAGAGGACTGTGTGCTTCACCAATTTTAAGTTCGGTTACTACTGTCCCTCCTCTTTGAGCCATTCCATGAACTTCACTCATCACTACATTCAAACCCCTTTTCATCGCTGCTTCTCCCACAATAGTAGAGGCTTTAACCGTGCCTTGACCCCCTATTCCAATAAGTTGAATCAAATATATATATTTCGTACTCATTTTTTCACCTCTATCGCTTTCTTTGGACATACCTGGGCACAAACTCCACAACCATCGCATAATAAGGGATTGATATTAACAGAGCCATCTTTTTCTATATAAATAGCCGGACAGGTAAAATTCTTTACACAGATTAAGCACTTGCTGCACTCTTCCTGGTTAATGGTATATTTGATACTTATACCTTTTTTCCTGTTCTCTGCATCAGTAATCATGGCACAAGGATGTTTGGTAATAACTACTGCCACGCCTTTAAATTGCAGAGCTTCCTTAAATATTTCTTCTGTCTTTTTTAAATCAACCGGGTCAATAGTCTTAACTAAACCTGCACCTACTCCTCGGACAATCTTCTCTATAGAAACTTCGGGGGCAGAATTACCCATTCCATCTATTGGTACCCCCGGATTAGTTTGTCCTCCGGTCATCCCGGTTATCCTATTGTCCAAAATTACTACCAAAATATTATCTTTATTATGTACAGCATTGATCAGCGGAGGAACTCCTGCATGGAAAAAGGTAGAATCTCCGATAAAAGAAATAACCTTCTGATTTGTTGCTTTGGCAAATCCGCAACCGATCCCGATACTCGATCCCATCGATATACAGTAATCAGCCATCTTATAAGGTGGTTGAATAGCCAGGGCATAACATCCTATATCACTGGAATAGATTATATCTTCTTCTTTTAATTTTAATTTTTTAATAGCTTTTTTTAGGGCAAAGGAAGTTGCACGGTGAGGACATCCGGGGCAGAGTACCGGTGGACGTAAAGGCAAAGAAAGTTTAGTACTAAATTTCTCTTTTTTAATTAATTCTTTATCTACTATTTTTGCCATCCCCACTGAAACAATATCCGGATTAAATTCGTAAATTCTAGGAAGAGTCCCGTCTAACTTGCCATATACTTTTTTCCTTAGATTATACTTTCCTATTATGGCCAAAACTTCATTTTCCATTACCGGCTCTACTTCTTCTACTACCAATATACTATCCACACTGTTTATAAAATCTAAGACTAATTTTTCCGGGAAAGGATGAGTAAAAGTTAGTTTTAAAATTTTCACTTTTAGATTATTTTCACTAACCACATCCATTACATAATTATAAGCACTACCGCTGGTTACAATCCCCAGTTTCTTTCCTCCCTTATCTATTATCTTGTTTAAAGGAGAACAATTCGCAATTTCTTCAATCTTATCTAATTTTTCCATCAATTTTTTACGCATCTTTACTGAATAAGTAGGCATTACTACATATTGTTCTGGATTTTTCTTAAAATATCCTTTTTCTTTTCCTTTGATGACTGAGCCTAAATTAACTACCCCCCTCATGTGAGATATTCTGGTAGTAGTACGCATAAGTACGGGAATCTTAAATTGTTCCGATAACTCAAAACCAAATTTCATCAGGTCTTTTACTTCCTGAGGATTAGAGGGTTCGAGCAGAGGAATCCCTGCTAAGCGGGCCATAATACGGTTGTCCTGTTCGTTTTGAGATGAGTACATAGAGGGGTCATCGGCAGATAAAACAATCATTCCTCCCCGCACCCCGGTGTAAACTGTGCTCATAAAAGAATCTGCCGCTACATTTAATCCCACATGTTTCATAAAAACAAAGGAACGTAATCCAGCAGCTGCAGCAGCAGTGGAAACTTCTAATGCCACTTTCTCATTGGAAGAAAATTCAAAATATACTCCTGCTTCCCGGGCAATTTTATAAAATACATCTCCTATCTCTGAGGAAGGAGTGCCTGGATAAGTAGAAACAAGCGAAACACCGCCTTCCAGTGCGCCTCGGACAGCAGCTTCATTGCCAAGTAAAAATAATTTTCCTCCTTCTTTTTCGGTTAAAATTTCTTTTACTTTCAATTTTTTCCTTCTAATATTTTTTCGTATCGCGTAAAAATTCAAAAACTATAGTATCTTCCGATCAATTTGGTTAGCTGGTTTATTAGTTAATATAGCCGTTACTCATTACGGGCAGACACAAGGTCTGCACCTAAAACTTATCTACTAAATTCTAATTCTCTCTTTTATAACTAAACGCTTTTCGCTCTTAAGGCGTATGCAATACTCCCCTACTTCTTTTAACAACTCTTTAATTCTGACTTCTGGCTCCTGAATCCTGAATTCTCTTTTCTGCACGATATACGATATACGACATACAATATACTAAGAGAATCCCGGTATGGTAATTTTTTTTGCTGTAGAAATTAAAGAATCTATTAAGTGGGGCAGTTTTTCTTTATCCATTCTGACCGTAGGAACGCTAAAACTTAAACCGGCATAAACCTTACCTTGTTTGTCCTTCAGGGGGACAGCTACACAAGATACTCCTACCATATACTCCTCATTTACAAAACTATATTCTCTCTCTCTAATAAATTTCAGGTCTTTCTTTAAATATTCTTTACTGGTAGTCGTATAAGGGGTATAAGATTTTAATTTTATTCTCTCCAGATAGCTAACTAACTTTTGCTCGCTCAAATAAGCTAATAAGACTTTCCCCACAGCAGCACAATAAGCAGGTTGATTTGAACCAATCTTTAAATCTAATCTAAGGGTATTATCACTGCCTACACTATAAAGATAGGTAATTTCATCTCTATCTAAAATGGCTAAGTTGACTGTTTCGTTAAATTGTTGAGAAAGTTCTTTCATATAAGGGATAATTTGGACTAAGCCGACTTTATCAGTAACTGCTGTGCCCAATTTGAAGATTTTAACTGTGAGGTAGTATTTTCGATTTCGGGGATTTTGCTCTATATAGCCAAGATTTTTTAGGGTGCCTAACAGACGATGAATCGTTCCTTTGGGAAGAACAATTTTTTTACAAATCTCGGCAATCCCTAATTCTAACCCCTTATCTGCTAAAGCCTCCAGAAGAGAAAAAGCATTTTCTACTGAATGAATGGGATATTTAAACCTATTTTCGTGGCTATCTGTTTTATTCATAATGTTTCACTATACATACCTCTGGTCTTTATATTGAAACTTTTCTATCTATATAATACCACATAATTTTAAAAAATCCTTCTTTTTTAAAAATATTTTAAGAAATTTTTAAGTTATTGAAAAAATAATTTGGGACACAATTGTTTAAATGCAAAATAGATAAAAAGAAAAATAAATTTTATCTGATAAATTTATGATTCCAATTCGAAGAGTGCTCTATCGTTAGCGGAGGTGGGTTGGAAATTGTTCTGATACTTCCTTATCAAGCCAGTCTATTAAAAATTTGAAGACTTCTTCTTTTTCCGGTTCATTATGAATCTCATGGTAAAGGCCATCCCAAATTTTTAAAGTACAATTTTCCTTTATCTTACCGGCAAATTCGCGACCTGCTTCAACAGATATTATTTTATCATCTCCCCCCTGCATAAGCAGAAGAGGAAGAGTAAATTCTGAAGCATGTTCCAATGCCCATTGCCCTGCTTGATAGATACTGATAAACGTTCGAGCTGAGATATGGTCATGAACCAGAGGGTCATTTTCGTAAGAGTGAACTGCTTCGAGGTCATGAGATAGGACTTTAGTATCTAAACCGTTTTTCTGAGAAAATGAAGGCCAGATGTAATTTGTTATTTTTCCTAAAGCAATTTTAAAAGCGGGAGGCTCAAAAGCTAAACGAAGCCAGGGGGCAGTAGCAATTACTCCCTTAAGATGTGATTGACGACGAAGAACATAATTAAGAACCATATTACCTCCCAAGCTATGACCATAAAGAAAAAAGGGTAATTGAGTAAATTTTTTATTTGCAGCTTCTAGCAGGGAGGAAATATCCTGCATTAAAGCCTCATAAGAAGGGGTATGACCACACAGACCTTCAGATTTACCATGCCCGCGTAAATCAAAAGAAATTAAAGCATAGCCTGCTTGAGTTAAACTATCCGCTATGTGAACATAACGACCACTATGTTCTCCTATCCCATGAATTAAACAAACCACAGCCCGAGTCTGATCTTCTGGTTGCCAGTTTTGACCGAATAGCTGTAATCCATCAAAGGTCTTGAATTTAAATTCAGTATGTTTCATGACTTACCATCTTTTTTTCTTAAATTATTATACTTAATAAAACTTTTTTATGTAATCCTCAACGTCATCTCTGGTTCCTCTAAAAGGACCCGGTTTTTCCATCTTTAACGAAACTAATGCACTGGCAAAAAGTAAGGCGTCTTCAATGTCTTTATTTAACCTTTCTGTAATATAGGCGCTAAAACAGGTATCGCCCCGACCGGTTCTTCCTGAAAGATTTCTCGGTTTTAAGGGACAGGTATAATGTTTTTTGCCATTATAAATTAGTACTTCTTTATTATGAGTAATCATAATTTCCTTTGCTCCCCACCCAAAAAGTATTTCTGCTGCTATTTTCCTATCTTTTACCCCAGTCATAATTTCAGCTTCAGCTGCATCGGTTTTTAAATAATCAATATAAGGGAGGTATTCTATTTTTTCCTGCCAATCCTTAAAGACCATTTCTTTATTTTTTCCTACAGTTCTTAAGAAACCTTGAACATCCAGGGCGATTTTCCCTTTGTTATGCAGAAATTTTATCATTTTATTATCAAATTCCCCTGAAATAAGGCCGGCAAAATGATATATGTGAGAAGTAATATTATTGGGGATATCATCAGCGGTGAAAGGGTCGGCAACTGATAGAGCAGTACAGGTTCTTCTTTCTCTATCGGCACTATGATAAATATTTCTTATAGAAGTAGTATTTTTTGAATCAAAGGCAATGATATTCTCTTTAGGGATAGAAAATATTTCCAGATGTTTTTTATCCCTAAAAGACAATTTAGTTAATATACCGGTATTATAACCAATGGCATAAGAACTGCAGGATGAATAAACAACTGCTCCCCCGGTTTCATTGACTGTTTTTCCCTGGAAAATATTCTCATCTTTAGAAATATGTCCCATTATAAAAGTATCGTAATTTTTCACTTTCGCCTCTTACACCTTTTTCCACATAAAATAATTATACTCCTAAAAAACTCTTTTTAAAAAAATTTTTTACACTAATTTTCATAAATTGCTTTGAATAAAATTAAAAATGGAGGAAAAGCCATAAGTAAAAAATCCAGGGTGGTGAATTTCTTAAAGCTTTTTGCCTGAAAATAATTTACCTGCTTTTAATTATCGTATTTAGAAAAGGGGGAGACTTTCTTTAATTTGTGGTTATTGCTGGTGCTTTCTATAAGTTCTTTAACTCTTTCTAAACTATATTTATAAAACTTCTTGTAACGGGGCTTTAATTCCAAACATAGCACTCCATTATAATTCTTTAATAGACGGAAAATCTTATCATAGGGGATTTCCCCCCAGCCTACGGGCATATGTAAATCACCAATTCCAAATTGAATAAGATTAATATCCTGTTCTTCATATGATGCTTTGGGTTTACCGAAACAATCGTGGATATGCACATGTTTTATATACGGTAGGGCTAATTTTATAGAATCCAAAAATTTGAAGCGATAATATTTAGAAGCCAGATAAGCGTGGCCAAAATCGAAAGTAATTCCTACATTCTCGCGGTCAATCTTTTTAACTTGTTCAACCAAATTTTCAATCTTCGTGCCATAATTATATTTACTGATTTCTCGTAAGAAAGTGGACTTTGGTGTTTTTGGAGCAAGAACTGAGGGAGGAAGTATTTCATCATTATTAATTCGTTTTGATAATTCCCAGATGGACTCTTCTTCTACATCCGGAGAGATATTTTCAATAGTAATGGTCACTCCTAAATCTTTAGCAAAAGTAGCTAATTCTTGTAAGGTTTCTATTTCTATCTTCTTTAGTCTTTCAATCTTTCCTGGAGAAGGCAATTTTAAAAAACTATTTTTCCTGAGGCCTTCACCTTTAATCTCTTCCTGTAAAGGAATTTTTCCACTATGGTATACAAAAATTTCTGCGCCTATAGCATTAGTAAACTCAATTCCCGACTTAAAGATATCCTTTTGTAACTGAAAATTGCTGGGGTCCATTAGATTTAATAAATTAGGACCATGAACAGTATATTTTAATTTAAATTCCTTAAGGATGTCTGTAATTGCCCTGGTCTGCAGCCAATTTAATCTCCCTTTAAAGGTTGCATCGACTCCGTGAACGGGTATCTCGGCATAATCAAAACCATTGTCTTGAATATTACCTAAAGTCTTTTCTAATAAATCTAAGTCTCCATCTATAGTGGGGGAATCTATATTTATTCCAATTCCTTTTATATTCATATCTCCAAATACAAACCAAATATATTTTTACTAATTATTCCACATTA
>JABUBN010000107.1_pt1 | contig 20950 bp, 19 predicted proteins | sample 7240341 | NCBI WGS metagenome assembly JABUBN01 (sample SAMN07256345, study PRJNA390944) | subsurface metagenome | isolation source: Methane hydrate marine sediment | place: Pacific Ocean: Eastern North Pacific, ODP site | reverse complement strand
ATGTTATCCATAATTGGCGAATCAAAGGGTATTGTATAGCTAAACAAAATAAGTAATAACATTAAAACCTCCTAATAATTAATGACAAAGTTCCAATTCCAAATGACAAATCAATTCCGCTCATCTGCGATGGGCGTGGATCAATGTCAAAATCCCAATGACAAATTTTTTTGAATTTAAGCATTTGATATTCATTGGATATTTGATATTTGACATTTGTCATTATACTAAAACCCTGTCTCCAACATTAAATGAATCTTGCCGTCTTGCCAGGTACCCTGTTTTGGCCAGGCGATAATAAGCGATGCATCTGCAAAATCCGATTTTGCCTCTAAACCCAATCCATAAGAAAATTTTATATCATTTTGAAGTAAGGCTATATCAAATAAAGGAAATATAAAGATTTTTTTGTACTCGATATTCAACCACTTTACATCAGAGAGAATAAATTCTTCTTCGAGATAACCCCTCAAGTTCTTTGCTCCACCAATGCGAAAGTAATCAAAATACTCAACAGAATCAGTTCTAACCACATAATAGTGTGGCTTAATAATAAATTTGTTGATATCAAATTCACCGTTATACTGTATTTTCCACCTATCATACCGACGAAAGAGATATTCAAAAGAGATATTTTGTCGGCAATACCAGTTTAGTACTGCACGGTCCAGACTAAATCCTATTCCTAATATGTTGTCAGTATGCCCGTTTGCTGTTGAATCGCCACCAAAATAGGAAATGGATTCAATACCTGACATCAATGATATCTTAACGTGTTGACCAAATGGCGCGATGATTTTAGCATTAAATTGCACAAGTCTTGTGCTGTCATAGGTCAATAAAGAGAAATTGCCATTTACGGCAGCCGGGAATATTAGTATCGGTTCAGTGAATTGTAGCGAAAAAAGTTTTTGATATTCATAACAAAACTGTAATCTACGCAGCGACCCCAGAAGATTTAGCGAATAGAAAGAGATACTGAAATTGAAGTTATCTTCAGCCAGAGACCCAAACGTAGTTAAGTAATCGCTTCTCTTCTCTTTTAGGTTAAGCACCAGGTAGTAATTTCCATCCCGGTATACTATATTGTCACTAATATCTTCAAAGGCATCTGTTTTCAGCAAATCCTTTTTTGAACGCGCAATCTCTTTACTCGAAAAATAGTTGCCTGCTTTTAAATTCGCAACTTTTTTAACGGCTTTTATTTGACTCTTACCTTGAATATCAAAGAGATAATCTGAAATTATTACCCTTTCACCTTCCTCAACATTTAGAATTATTTTTTCAGGTTTGTTATCTGCATAAATGATTTCCGGGTGAATACGGCAGAAAGGGAAGCCAGCATCAGTATATTTACAGAGTATACGTGCAATAAAATTTTCAACGTCAGTTTTATTTTTTATGCTAATATCATCACTCATTAAATACGGGGACGAAAAAAAAATATTGCCGGTAATTTCGACGATTATATCACTCTCTGTTCCTTGCATAGATGCTATTACAATAATACTAAAAATGCTCCAGCTAACTATGCACATTCTATTATTTGCCTGCTATACTTTTTACAACAAGTTTTTATTATTCAACAAGAATTGGATTCAGATTCCATTTTTCAAAACTGTTACCCGGCACTACGATTGGAAAAGAAAAGGTCGCCATTTATCCTTAGGTTTACCAAATTCATTAAGAACAAAAGTAAAATAATTTGGTTTTTTCAGCTTTCTTATCAATTTCATTTTTGCTTCCCCGATACTTCGGTCTCCTTTGCGATTATTACACTCAAGGCAAGCACAGACAAGATTTTCCCATGTGTCGGCACCATCCATTGACTTGGGAATCAGGTGATCAGTCGTCATCATTCCAGTTCTTTTACCACAATATTGACATTGATGATTGTCTCTTTTGATTATATTTTTCTTTGTTAAGGTTATTTCTTTTCTTTTTATACGTACAAAATATTTTAATCTAATTACGGAAGGAACTGGATATGTTAAACTGATGCTATGTAATAGTACTCCATCTGCATTTTCGATTAAATCAACTTTACCCAGTATTACTAATATAATTGCCCTTTTTACTCTTAAAATCGTTAGTGGTTCGTAATTTTGATTCAAGAGCAGGACAGGAGTCCGTAGCATCAGAAACGTGTTTTAATTTGTTTAATTTTATCGATTACAAGATGACGATTATATGTAAGAATACCAAAGATTTTTGAAGAATCATCATACGCCACATAAATTCTTAAGGAATCAAGAATCGTACGGTCGATAAAAATCGAATCAGGGTTCAACTCTACATTTGCCTTCTCTGCTTCTTTTATAAGATAATCCATGATTTCGCTATTAGTCGTTGCGTAACCTATTGTTATCGCATGATCAACCTTTTCACTGATTGTCCCATATGTGAAATGGACCTGGCCAATTTGATAGGCTATGTACCCGATTATCAATAACAAAATTATAACAAAAATCGTACCAAAACCGGATATACCTTTGCTTTTCATTATTCCTTTCCTTTACAATAAAACCATTTATCTTCTTCTAGTGATTTTATCCAATTATTACAACGGGTGATTTCATTTTTTGCATATATATTGAAGGTATTATCAACCTTGGCTTTATTATAATAAGAAATTGCCGTACGGAAATGACTTATAGCGCTGCTAAGTTTACTACAATTTGTTTTGCTTTTACTCTTATCCCAGGCTACCTTTAATCCATAACCCCGTCTTTCATGGATGTCACCGAGCAAAGATTCGGCGTAGACATTATCCGGCGCGAGTTTTTTTGCTTCCTTGATTAGCCCTTCTGCAGTGCTATATTTCCCCTGGCTTATCTTGAGATCGGCGAGGTGAAATATGGGTCCTGCATTATCCGGCGCAAGTGCTCTTGCCGCTTCAAATTCTTTTTGAGCATTTGTATATTTTTTCTGTCGCTGATAAACCCGACCCAATTGTATATGGTAGTAGTAATTATCAGGTTTCTTATCAATAAGATATTTGTACTGTTCAATAGCTTCATTATACCGTTTTAGATCAACGAGTGTTTCGGCGAGTTTTTTCCTGACATCTAAATTTTTTGGCTTCTTGATCGTCAGATTTTTGAGGTAGGATACTGCCTCACCAGGTTCATCTTTCTCAATATAGACTTTAGCAATAGCAAACATCGTTTCGATATTCTCTGGTTCATATTCAAGACTCTTATTGTAATATTCTAATGCTGTATCATATCCTTTCTTTTTTGTGTAGCACGCTGCCAGTCCATTTAGCAAATCTACTTTAGTCGAATCAACCTGCAGTCCACTCCGGAATTCAGTTATTGCTTTATCATAATTCTTATAATCTATAAAGTAAATTGTGGCTAAACCTTCGTATGCCCTTGTGTCAGATGGATCTATATTTTTGGCTTGACTATAAGTAGACTCGGCAGCAACAATATCGCGCTTTACCCAATGTGTTTTAGCAAGAATAATATATGCCGCATAATATTTAGGATCCACTTTTATTGCTTCGTTGAAATTCTTAATTGCCTCATCATATTTACATTGTTTGTAATATTCAAAACCAATGGAGTGATACTGTTCAGCTTTCTGTCTATTTTCTGTATCTAAATTACCTTTGCTTTCAACTGTCTGGCTGGACGCACAGCTAAAGCCAATTATGACTATTAGTGTTATTATAGAATATTTAATTCTAAATAATTTATTCATCATTCCTCCATTCCCCAATAAGGGGTTTATGGAGCCGACGGGATTCGAACCCGTGACCTCTTGACTGCCAGTCAAGCGCTCTCCCAACTGGGCTACGGCCCCCGATCTTTCATCTTTAATAAGATAAAGGCATTATATAATAAAAATTAAAAAAAGTCAAGGGGAAATATAAAAAAGAAAATTAGCCCCGCACTTTTTAAAAAAGTGCGGGGCTAATTAGTTTTTGCGATTGGTCTTAGTCTGTTGGTATTTCTTCTCCAGGCTCCATGACAATGTATGGTAAGCACCATGCCCGGGAATAATAGGTCGCAGTAGAATCGCCAAATAGAGTTTGCCAGCCCAAAACATCCACAGCACTATGCCTGACAGCGGGTGTAACTATTACTGAGTCATCTGCAATAATCCAGGTGCGGGTAAAGGTTGTGGTATTTTCTCGGTAGAATGGTTGTCGAATATGATGTCCAACACCTGGTCTATGTCCCGTACCATGATGTAGGAATGCCCATGTAGAATCATCCTGGGCACTGCACGTTACAGTTACATCTACTGTGTCAGACGGATAGAATATGGGTAAACTATCCCTTTCAAAATAGGTATCAGCACTGTTGACCACGAACTCGTAGTCACGACTTATAACCTCTGCCTTAACCTGGGTAATTGTCACAGGATGGTCAGTACCGACTGTATAGATATTTGCAACAGTTAAACTTAGTATGTGCCAGCCCTCACCATCCCTGAATAATTTTACTTTTCTAATAACGCTGTCTGATATGGCGCGTTGATATATCGGACCAAACGAATCATTATTCACAAAGATACCATAGCCCGGTGGCGCACCGTGAAAATATGCTGTAATCGTTACATCAGCACTATCACCAGTAACTATAATATGATATTCACGGGTTACTGGACGTTCTATCCACCTTACCCATCGCACATAATCTATAGTATCAGCGAGTAATTGGGCTTCATAAGGACTCTGTCCAGCCTGGGGCACATCCGTGCTGTCATCTGCTGTCCTGACCGCGCCGTCCCCGACAAACCAGGAAGACTCGAGGAGTGCCTGGATAGCATCCTCGTCACTTTCTTTAGTACAGCTGACCACTACGACTGCAATCAGCAATAAAGGCATCAAGATCTTAATATATTTCATTTTTGCCTCCTCTAAAATAGTATGACGCCCGATACTGTTTAAAGGTTTAATCCTTTTTTCCTTTCTGTGATATGCGTGCAGCAAAGATGCTCAATTCAAACAATAATAACAAAGGGATTGATATTAAAAGCAGTGTAAAAAAATCACCAGTTGGTGTGATTACAGCACACAACATCAGGAGTACAACAATAGCCTCTGCTCTGTGTTTTGTGACTGTGTCTACATCGATAATCCCTAATTTCATTAAGAAAAAGAGAAGAAGGGGTAACTGAAATAGAAAACCGCTTCCTAAAAGACACCATATGATAAAATTCAAATATTTATTTATATTCATTAATGGCTGAAGATATTCGGTGCCAAAGGAAAGGAGAAATCTTAATCCATAAGGGATGAGAATAAAGTAGCCGAAGAGGTTTCCGATAATAAAAAGAATCATACCAGAAGCAAGATAGGAAATAGAAATACTTCTCTCTTTTTTTGTTAATCCTGGTCCAATAAATGCCCAGGTTTGATATAATATCACTGGAAATGAGATAATAACCCCTAAGAAGATTGCTACCTTTATTTGAGAGGTGAATGCCTCGATTGGTGCGAAGAAATACGCAGATTGGAGTTGTGCTTTCTGGATTATTATACTCAATGCCTTCTTTGAAAATACAAAACCGATTATCGAAAAGATGCCCACACAGGCGATTGAATAAAGTATTCTTTTTCTTAATTCTTCAAGATGATCAATAAAACTCAATTTCTTTTCAGTCATAAAATTGTCTTATTTTTTTAAAAACCCCGGATTTTCAGAATCAGTGTCATTATAATGCAGATAATTTTTTGCGGTTGACATTATACTAAAGTCTTTAATCGCGGTATTCAATTGGTAAGGAGTATATATTTTTATTGGAGACTGCTAAAATGCTATTATCAACCACAAATACATAGTCATACTTTATTCGTGGCAGATTATATATAACATTGTATAATTCATTGTCAGGATCATAGTAATTAATACCAGCATAAGAGGCACAATAGAGCACCTTATCATCAGTATCAATATCATATATATTAAAATAGGGTAGAAGGAACCAGCTTGTATCAATATCTGCTGAATCCTTGTGAATGTTCTGATACTTAATGACTTGATTGTTTACACCAAGGAGATAAAGTGCACCTTTGAGTTCAACTATATCCTTTACTCCAAAACTCATTTCCTTTAGCCATTTATTTAATTCCCTGTTGTATTTATAAAACCCTGTTTCACTGCCGACAAAGATCTCATTATCCATTGGATAAACAACATATACAGCATATTGGTCAGGGCCAAATGGCATAGGAATATTAGCTTCTTTAGCAATTTTGAACAAGCCAGAATTAGTGCCCACATACAGATACTTTTTATCCTGGCTAAGACAGAGTATGTTAGTTGAAAAATTGCTTATAGTGAATATCACTCCACCGCTTGCCCGGGAAATCCTGCTCCCAAAGCTGACAATAAAATAGTTATTAAATGGTAGTACATCAGCGATCTCATAGGTAAAACGCTGATATTTCCAATTATCTGCTCCAGCTGGGTAGTATGACAAACCAAGGGACGAGATAAAATATATGTTATTATCAAACTTTTTTGCTTTTCTTATTTCTGAATCAAGAGGTCCATAAATAACCCTTTGTTTTTGCCACGACACTTTATTATATTTTAAAATACCGTATCGATCAGTACCGACATAGAGGTACATACCATCATCATAAATAGCGGTTATCGGGAATTGATGGAATGGGGCTTGTGATTCTTCCAGTTCGTCAAAATAGTAATACGGCGTGAGAAATGTATAATTTTTTATATCAGCGCCCGTTGTTTTTTTATACCACACCAAATTTCCCGGGAATGAATTTATTATTTTCACTTCACCGGTTCTTTTGTTCAATGAATAATCCTGTACACCATCCAGATACAGATAATCCTGGCCAATACCAAATCTATCTACTTCCGTGACAACTGGATATTCACTGACATTATACGAGGCTATAGTAAATCGAATAATACCTGAAGTACTAATAATCCAGAGATCATTATATTGTTGATCATATCCCACAAGATCTATATCCTGGTCAAAATGGATGGTTTTTTTTATAATTAGATTCTGTTTGTCGAACATAAGAAGATAGTTATCACTTATTGCGAAAACATAAAGAGGTGATGTTACAAGAGATTTTATCCTACCGAGTGGTGGTACAATAGTATAATGGTCCCAGAATATATTTTTTGGAGTAATGTTTATAGAAAATATTATGCAGCAGAGCAATAAATTAATCATCAGCGTTTTCTTCTACAAATTCTCTCCGGATAATATAATTTATTGATTCTGGTATATAATCTATCAAATCACCAGCTGTCAATGCATATTCATTACTTTTGTCCATTCCTAATTCAGCACAAAGCCCGTGTAAAAAAACGGCAAGTATTGATGCTTGTGCTGGTAATAGATTCTGAGCCAGGAACCCACTGATCATGCCAACAAGAACATCGCCTGACCCGGCTGATGCAAGTCCAGAGTTTCCCGTGGGGTTTATATATGTCTCACCTTCGGGTAATGCAATTAATGTCGGTGCTCCTTTTATGATGAGCACGCCACCAAAATCTTTTGCTAATTTTGGTGCAAGGTCGATTCGTCTTAAATTGATCTCCTGGGGCGTAATCTTGGTTAGACGCGAAAGCTCGCCCGGATGGGGTGTGAGGATAAAAGGTGCGCGGATTTTCTTAAAGAATTTGATGTTTTGGGCAATAATATTGATTGCATCTGCATCAATAACAACAGGCATTGAAATTTGAGGTAGGAATTTGAATAAGAATTCCGCAGTCTCTGGATGTGTAGTAATACCAGGCCCAATTACTACAACATCAGTTTTTTCTAAATGTGGCAACAGTGTATCTATGGCTTTCACGCTGATTGTTTCTTCTTTGGTCTGTGGCAGTGAAACTTTTACAACCTCTAATAATTTTGATTCCAGGGCATCTATAATACCTTCGGGTGCAGCAAGACGCACAAGACCTGCACCAACTCTTAACGCAGATGTTGCTGCCATTGCCGCAGCGCCGGAAAATCCCCGTGCCCCGGCAATAATCAGGATATTTCCAAATGTTCCTTTATTACCATCAGGTTGCCTGATTGGAAGAAGTTCGTGTATATCGTCGAATTCAATGATTTGAGCAGGACCTTTTTCTATTAATTTATAAGGCACTCCAATATCAACGATATACAGGTCGCCGCAGAATTCCCTGCCTGGATAAAGAAAATTGCCGCGTTTGGGCAGGCACATCGTTGCCGTGGCATCGGCAATGATACAGGTATTATCAAACTGCCCGTCATCTCCATTAATACCAGATGGAATGTCTACAGAAAGGATAAATGCGTCAGTATTATTGATCATCTCTATAAGTTTGTGATATATACCCTTGGGTGCACCCTTAAATCCTGTTCCGAAGATGGCATCGACAAGCACATCAGGATTGAATGAATTGTAAACCCTTTTAATTTTGTTTATATCTGTTGTTTCATAGAGTTCAATTTCAGATTTCTTTACGAGTTTGTAATTGAGTAGTGCATCGCCTTTTAATTCATTTCCTTTCCCGACAAGAATGATTTTTACAATGGCACCCCGATTTTGCAAATGTCTTCCAATAACAAAACCATCACCGCCATTATTCCCCTTGCCGCAAATAATTAAGACTTTTAAATCTTCCAGGTCAAAATATTCTTCGAGTATATTAACACAGCCCCTGCCAGCATTTTCCATTAAAACAATCCCAGGAATCCCCAGGGATTTCATTGACCAGTTGTCAATCTTTCTCATTTCGTCGTTTGTGACAATTCGCATAATTTAATTTTACGAAAAAAATGCTGAAAGTCAAGGGGACTTTTGTCGTTGACAAAGATTTGAATGTAATTATAATACAATACAGTTTATGAAAGTATCAGAAGAATTGCTTAAAGAACTTGCTCGGCTCTCAGAGACCGAGCGTACAGTATTATCAACATATCTGGATTTAGGAAAAGGCTGGGATCCAGTCAGGCATTTCATTGAAAAGGAATCTGCAAGATTATTACCGGTTTTAAACACAGAGGAAAAAGACTATCTAAAGACCTCATTATCGTTTTTATCTGATTATTTGAATGAAAAGAAAGCAAAAAGATTTCAAGGACCAGGCATAGCATTTTTTGCAGATCTGGGAGCTGATTTCACCAGGGGAATAGAATTGACTGTTCCTCCAGAACCACTTCTGGCAGTTGACGATGAGGCAATCATACATCCTCTTGCTTTTCAGCTCGATGAATTCGAACCCATAGGTGTAATAATGATTGATGCCTCTGGTGCGAGAATTTTAATAGCGGCTGGGCAGACAATAGAAAATATAGATTCAATACGCAAAAAAATTCATCATCTGTCTAAAGTAGGTGGATGGTCTCAGATGCGTTATCAACGTCGCAGGGATAAACAGATCAAACATTTTTCAAAGGATATTATTGATAAAGCAATTGAGATTTTTAAAGAAGCCGGAATTAAGCGTATTGTGATTGCAGGAAGAAATAGAATGATTACAGCCCTTGAACAGGAATTTCCCAGGGCATGGCAGGATAAAATTATTGCTGGTGTTCGTTGGGACCTTGATATCTCGGATAATGAATTTTTACAAAAGATCAGACCTATGTTTGAGCAGACTGAAAGAGAGCAGGAAAAACAAGTTTTGGAAATCAACGAATTAATAAATGAGTTAAAAAATCCATGAAGATAATCAGTAATTTGGTTATTTCATTCTATTCGATATTTATAGATACAAATTTGAAAATATGAAGTAACGTAGATTTTTAATGGTCTCAATTCTATAGTCTCATTTTCTTATTTTGTCAATTAACAAAATAAGAAAATGATGGAGTTTAAGACAATCTTCTTTAAATTTAATCTTGCCTCAGAATTTGCCGAATTTGAAGGTAAAGCATGCTGAAGGGCCGCTAATATCATCATTATCCAGTCCAACGAGATCTACTCCGTTTATAAAACGATACGAGCCGCCAAAACCAATCCGAAAATTTTTAGAAACATTCAGCATCAAATCTATCCCCGGCTCAATCACAAATATGGCATCATTATACCAATCATCATAATACATTGTTCTATAACAAAGCCCTCCGCCACCAATGAGTGAATGAATAGAAAAATGTGCGAGTTTACGCGAGCGGTTAACATATCCTAATAACAGTCCACCATAGCCAAAATTCAACCATCGATATTCTGGATATGGTAGTCCACTCACCTCTATGTCATTCACCAGACCATAACCGCCACCACCAATAACAAATGCGTGGTTAATAATAAGACCACCACATCCGCCAACAAGGATTGCGAATTCATCGTTGATTTCACTGAATTTTACGACAGGAGCACCAAAACCTCCTATAGTGGTTTTTCCGCTCATCAATGTTTCATCCTCTTTCTCTTTGGGAGTGACACGTATGAGACTTTTGTTCATCCCCGGTATTGAAGAACCCGACATCTGTGTAATCATAAAGATCATTGCTATAATGTTCTGCATGTTACCTCCTAAAACCCCCACACCTATGCATAGGTGTGGGGGTAAATACCTAAACACCTAAAATAAATACCTGAAATTATAATGATACATTTTAATATTGGATAGAAATTCCAATACTTTAATTTAGCCTCGTGATCACGCGGCATATCATAATAAATTTCAAAATGTGTTTGTTGAACTCCAAACACTATAAAAGCATATTATGCAAAACCCGTGCCATTAAAAATCTATGAAATTTCGGAAGATAAAATTTTGTTGTGCACAAAATTTGTATTTAATGCACAAAAATTGGACGGTTAAACACTTTCTTTAAAAATTTTCCAGTATACGATTTTTTTACTTTTGTTATATGCTCTGGTGAACCTGCGTATACTATTTCCCCACCATCATCACCACCTTCGGGTCCCAGGTCAATAATCCAGTCAGCACATTTGATAACCTCTAAATTGTGCTCGATGACTATTACTGTGTTGCCTTTGTCAACCAGGCGGTTCAAAACATTCAATAATAATTTTACATCTTCAAAGTGTAATCCTGTAGTAGGTTCATCCAGCATATACAGGGTTTTTCCTGTAGCAATTTTGCTCAATTCTTTTGATAATTTTATACGCTGTGCTTCGCCTCCAGACAAGGTCGTGGCGGGCTGGCCTAATTTGATATAACCCAAGCCAACTTCATCAAGCAGTTTAAGTTTTCTCTTAATTCGGGGGATATTCTGGAAAAAATCGAGTGCCTGGTTTACTGACATATTGAGAATATCACTAATGTTTTTCCCTTTGTATTTTATGTCGAGCGTTTCACGATTAAATCTTTTGCCATGACAAGCGTCACACGTAATATACACATTAGGGAGAAAATGCATTTCAATGCGTAAAACACCATCACCTTCACACTGTTCACATCTGCCCCCAGGGACATTGAATGAAAATCTACCCGGACGATAGCCTCTTACCCTTGATTCTGATAATTGAGCAAATAGTTCTCTTATTGGTGTCCACGCACTTGTATAGGTCGCCGGATTTGAGCGCGGGGTTCTGCCAATTGGTGACTGGTCGATATTCACTACTTTATCAATATATTCTAAGCCAATGATCTCTTTATACTTACCTGGAGGATATTTAGAATGATAGTATTTCTGTGCCAGAGCACGAAATAGTGTATCAACAATGAGCGTGGATTTTCCTGAACCAGAAACACCAGTAATAACAACAAATAGACCTAAGGGTATCTCGGCATCTATCGATTTTAAGTTATTTGCCTGTGCCCCTTGAATAATCAGTTTGCGCTTAGATTGTTCTCTTCTATGCTGGGGTATCTCAATTTTTTTTATGCCGGAAAGATACTTGCCCGTAATTGACGTTCTGCTTCTTGTGATCGTCTCTGGAGTTCCCGTAGCAACCACATAACCGCCCGCTTCGCCGGCACCCGGACCCAGGTCAATGATATGGTCAGCACTCAAAATTGTTTCGGCATCGTGTTCAACAATGAGCACTGTATTACCCAGGTCTCGCAATGCTTTCAATGTATTTAATAACCTTCTGTTGTCCCGCTGATGTAAGCCAATAGAGGGTTCATCAAGGATATAAAGAACACCGACGAGCCCGGAACCGATCTGGGTTGCCAGTCGCACGCGTTGCTCTTCGCCTCCGGCAAGCGTTTCAGTAGTTCGGTCTAATGTCAAATAATCGAGGCCAACCGAGACCAAAAAATTGAATCTTCTTCTGATTTCCTTGATCATTTCTTCGGCAATCTTCTGCTCATTCTTTGAAAGTTTCAGTTTTTCAAAAAAATCGAATGCCTGTTTTATTGAAAATTCTGTTACCTGTGCAATATTTTTACCTCCAATCTTTATCGCAAGACTTTCCGGTTTTAATCTTGTCCCATGGCATGAAGGACAGCGTGAAATGGTCATGAAATCTTCTATATACTGATGCATTGCCTGAGATGTTGTTTCACGATAGCGACGCATCAATTCAGGTACTACACCTTCAAACTGTTGTTCAAATTCTCCTCGACCCGTGCCATCGCTGCGAACATATTTAATGTTTATGAGTATATCATCTCCATGCAGAATTGTTTTTTTAATCTTTTCCGGTAATTTGTAATACGGTGTACTTAGACTGAAATGCAATTTCTTTGCAAGCCCATCCAATAATGAAGTACGCCAGTTACTGAGAGAGCCATAGTGTTTAATCGCGCCTTCCATGATTGTTAACTTAGGATTCTCAATAACCTTTTCCGGGTCGATTTCCATTTTTGTACCCAGTCCATCGCAGGTCTGACATGCACCGTAAGGCGAGTTAAAGCTGAACATGCGGGGTGCTATTTCCGGATAACTTATACCACAGTGCACACAGGCAAGTTTTTGACTGAAGTTTATGGTATCTTTGCCATTGATTAAGACGTTCAGAATTCCATCCGCTTCTTTTAATCCCATTTCGACTGAATCTGCAAGCCGCTTCTGCATTCCTTTTTTAGTTATTATACGGTCAATTACAATTTCAATAGTATGCTTTTTATAGCGCTCAAGTTCGGGTATTTTTTCTATTGCGTAGATTTTACCATCTATGCGTGTCCTGACATAGCCGCGCCGTTTGAGACGGGTTAAGAGCTCTTTATATTCACCCTTGCGTCCTTTTACTACGGGCGCGAGTATTTCAATCTTTGAGTCTTCAGGTATTTCTAATATTGCATCGACAATCTGATCTGATGTCTGAGATTGGATGCGCCTGCCACATTTAAAGCAATAGGGTGTACCAATGCGGGCATAAAGCACTCTTAAGTAATCATAGATTTCAGTCACTGTACCGACAGTTGAGCGCGGGTTTTTTGATGCGGTGCGTTGTTGTATTGCGATCGCTGGAGAAAGCCCGTTTATCTCATCAACATCAGGTTTGTCCATCATGCCTAAGAATTGCCGTGCATATGCCGAGAGTGATTCGACATAGCGGCGTTGTCCCTCAGCATAAAGCGTATCAAAAGCCAGCGAAGATTTTCCTGAACCGGATAAGCCAGTAACAACCACAAGCTTATTTCTGGGTATCATTACATCAATATTTTTCAGGTTATGAACCCGTGCACCTTTTACTCTGATACCATTATCCATGATATAATAATATTCACTGGGATAGCGAAGTCAATAAGAAGAGTCATAGGTAATTGTGAAACAGAGAAACAAAGAATCGTAGAAAAGGGGAAATGAAAATAAGTGTTCAACATTGTTGACTGTGATTTGATTCTGATTATAATAACAGCACCGTGCGCTACCTTGCAATTTTATGCATGATCTCCTTGTTAGCCTGTAACCAGAGAGAAGGTGGTATTATCATAGCTGGTTCAACCTCAATCCAACCCTTCATTGAAAAAGTGGCTGAACATTATATGGAAAAGCATCCTGAGATTCAAATCAATGTCCAGGGAGGGGGGTCTACTGCAGGGGTTCAGGCAACATATAATAAGATATGCGACATTGGCATTTCATCAAGAAACCTGAAGGTAAATGAAAAGGGTTTAAAAGTTATTGTCATTGCAATTGATGGTATTGCAGTTATTGTTCACAAAGATAATCCAGTAAACAATTTGAGTACCGAACAAATAAGGGGCATTTTTTCCGGGGAAATTGAAAATTGGCAAGACTTAGGCGGAAGAGATAAGGAAATTATTTCAGTAACAAGGGAAGAAGGTTCTGGAACCAGGGGGTCTTTTGAGGATATGATTATGGGTGATGAGGTAATCAGTGATGCCTGTTTGGTCCAGGACTCAAACGGATCAGTTCGAGAGATAATCGCCACAACACCTCAAGGCATCGGCTATATCTCAGTAGGCTTAGTTGATGAGCGCGAAAAGGCAGTAGCAATTAATGGTGTTTTGCCAACATTGGAAAATATTGCTTCCCGCAAATATAGATTCTCCAGACCATTTCTGTTTTTATTGCTTACAGAACCGCAGGGCAACGTGAGGAAGTTTATCGATTATGTATTATCCAAGGAGGGGCAGGATATTCTTAAAAAAGATGGTTTGATTCCTGCAACAGAAATATATAATGATTAAAGAATGAAAGATAAGATTGCTGAAAAATTACTACTATTTATTGCCTTTTCTGCAATCCTTTCCCTTCTTTTAATCACATTTTTCATATTTCAGCAAGGCATACCTTTGATCTTTAAGATTGGGCTCGGCAATTTCTTCTCCACACACTGGGCACCAACCAGGGGTCATTTTGGCATTTTATCGATGATCATTGGTTCGCTCATGGTCACTGCCGGCGCCCTTGTTGTGGGAATTCCGTTTGGCCTTGCCTGTGCAATATTCCTTGCTGAATTCTCATCTCCAGTAGTACAAAAGACATTAAAACCAATCATTGAACTTCTTGCTGGAATACCTTCTGTAGTATATGGGTTTATTGGTATCGTCATTTTAGTACCGTTTATCAGAGAACACTTTGGTGGTCCTGGGTTTTCGGTTCTGGCAGCAAGTATAATATTAGGCATAATGATCTTGCCGACGATCGTAAGCATTTCCTATGATGCATTGGTGGCAGTTCCTAATACCTATAGAGAAGGTTCATATGCTGTGGGTGCAACTAAGTGGCAGACTGTTAGAATGCTCCTCATGCCGGCTGCGCGTTCGGGGATTGTTGCAGGAATAATTCTGGGTATGGGTAGGGCAATTGGTGAAACCATGGCAGTGATTATGATCGCAGGTAATGCCTTAAAGATTCCACATTCGATGTTAGATTCAGTACGTACCCTGACCTCGACACTTGCCCTGGAACTGGGATATGCTACGGGTGACCATAGAGCAGCGCTCTTTGCATGCGGTTCTTTTCTCTTTCTTATAATAATACTTTTAAATATTATTGCAATTAAAATAACCGGGCGTAAATAATGACATTTAGGATAGGTCCGCGCACAAATCAAATCATTGCTTATAGTATACTGCTCTTAATGACTCTTATTACTGTCATTGTTCTATTTTTTATTATTGGATATGTTTTCAAAAATGGTATAGGACAACTGAGCCTTGAATTTCTTACTGATAAAACAAGGGAGATGGGCAAGGAAGGTGGGATTTTCCCTTCAATTCTTGGCACGTTCTTTGTGACAATTTTTGCTGTTGTCATTGCTACACCTTTGGGTGTAGGCAGTGCAGTGTATCTTGTGGAATATACAAGAGGCGGTCTGATCCATCGAATAATAAGTTTTGGTGCGGACTGTCTTGCTGGTGTGCCATCAATAATCTATGGCCTTTTTGGCTTTATCTTTTTTGTTATCACATTGAATCTGGGTTGGAGTATTATATCCGGTGGTTTAACCCTTGCCGTGATGATTATCCCGACAATTATCAGAACAACAGAAGAGGCGATCAAAGCAGTGCCACACTCATTTCGTGAAATCAGTTATTCTTTGGGTGGTGGTAAGCTGGATACAATTCTAAAGGTTGTTTTGCCGACTTCTCTTCCAGGTATCCTTACCGGAGTGATTTTGGGGATAGGCAGGGCTGTGGGAGAAACTGCTGCTGTGATATTTACTGCAGGTTCTTCATTGGGAATACCCACTTCGGCATTTTCTTCAACACGGACACTCGCAGTTCATTTCTATATACTCGCACGCGAAGGTATATCAATGCCCAAGGCATATGCAACTGCTACAGTTCTTATTATTATTATTCTACTTGTCAATTTTATTGCCTACCGTTTAATGCACCGTTTCATGGAACGTTATTACTAACGTATGGATTATAAACAGATTACAGCAGATGCAAACAGAATTATACATCCGTGTGAATCTGCTTACATCTGTTTGAATCTAATCATCATAAGATGATAAAGGTAGCAATTAAAAATTTGAGTCTTTTTTACGATACGATTCAGGCATTAAAAAATATTAGCCTGAATGTTGAAAAGAACGAGATTTTAGGTGTTATTGGCCCGGCAAATTCTGGTAAGAGTTCTTTCTTGCGGGCGCTCAACCGCCTTTATGAAATTGATTATGCACGGATTTCCGGTACTATAGTATTGGATGATACCGATATTTTTACTATACCAATTAATGATCTGAGAAGGCGGGTGGGTCTGATCTTTGCTACACCGGTAGTTTTACCTGGTTCGATCCAGAAGAATATATGCTATGGCCCGAAACTACACAGAAAATTTGAGAAAGGTGAACTTGATAAAATTGTCTTTAGTGCACTAAACGCAGCTAATCTGTGGAAGGAGGTAAAGGATAGATTGAAAGATTCTGCATCTACGTTATCCGGTGGACAACAGCAGCGTTTGTGTATCGCACGAACCCTGGCAATGGGGCCCGAAGTCATAATGATGGATGAACCGTGTTCAGGATTGGATCCTATTTCAACGGCAAAGATCGAGGCGACTATGCTTGAGTTAAAAGAGAAATACACATTTATACTGGTTACCAATAATACCAAGCAGGCAGCACGGGTAGCAAACAGAACTGCTTTTTTTCTTTCCGGTGAGTTGATCGAGATCGACAAGACCGAGAAAATTTTTACAAATCCAGCAGATTCAAGAACCGATGGTTATATTCGAGGAAAATTTGGATGATTATTAAAACCGCGAATTTAAATTTCTATTACGATAAATTTCAGGCTTTGAAAAATATCAACTTATCAATTAAAGAAAATACGATAACCGGTATTATTGGGCCATCAGGATGTGGTAAATCTACACTCTTGCGGGTATTTAATCGAATGAACGACCTGATTAAAAACGTGAAAATTACAGGAAGTATATTAATTGATGAAAAAGACATATATTCACCAGTATATGATCTAATTCTGCTGCGTAAGAATGTCGGTATGGTCTTTCAGCGTCCTAATGCATTTCCCATATCAATATTTGATAATGTTGCCTATGGACCACGCGTATGGGGGATAAGTGATAAGAAGACCCTAATTGAAATTGTTGAGCGTTCCCTTGCAGCAGTTGATTTATTTGATAGTATTAAGGATCGGTTAAAGGATTCTGCATTAAGTCTGTCTGCGGAAAAGCAGCAGCGGCTCTGTATTGCTCGGCTTCTTGCCGTAGAGCCGCAAATTCTGTTAATGGATGAGCCATGTTCTGCACTCGACCCTATTGCTACAGGTAAGATCGAGGAGTTGATGCTGGAATTGAAAAAGAAATACACAATTATTATTGTCACTCATAATATGCAGCAGGCAGCACGTGTTGCTGATGAGGTTGGCTTTATGCTGCTTGGTGAACTTATTGAATTTAATAGTGTAAAAAAGATATTTACAAATCCCTCAGATGAACGAACATTTGGCTATATTAGTGGGAGATTTGGATGATTACAGATTACAGATTGCAGATAACAGATTACAGATATGAGATTAAGATTGGATTACAGATGTCAGATTACAGGTGTGAGATTAAGAATCGGATTGCAGATAACAGATTACAGATATGCGATTAAAAAATTTTGTTAGTATTACTGTCATCTGTTATCTGTCATCTGCTATCTGTTTTATAAGGAGGTATCATGGATCGCCATTTTGATGAAGAACTACAAAAAGTCAAGAAGGGTGTTTTAGAGATGGCATCGTTGGTTGAGGAATCTATTACAAAATCTTTGGAGGCATTGAAGAAACAGGATATTAAAATGGCATCAGAAATTCAGGAGATTGATCATCAGATTGATAAGTTCGAGATCGCAATTGAAGAGCAGTGCATCGAGCTTATTGCCCGATATCAACCAGTTGGTGCTGATCTAAGATTTTTAATCGGCGTAATAAAGATGAATAATGATTTAGAGCGTATGGGTGACCATGCGGTTAATATCGCCAGTTACGTAGCTTACTTAATTGAGCAACCGCGCATCAAACCAGTAAGTAATATCTGGTCAATGGCAAGGGAAGTCAAAGAGATGTTATATGATAGTGTAAAAAGTTTTATGGATAATGATGCTGACCGGGCACAAAAGGTATGTGAAAGAGATTGTGTTGTTGATAAGATGAGAGACGAAACAATAAGAATTTTACTAACTTATATGCTTGAAGAGCCAGAAACAGTCGGCTCTGCTATATCACTTCTTTTGGTAGCAAAAAATCTTGAGCGTATTGCTGATTTATCAACCAATATATGTGAAGATGTGATTTACATTGCCCAGGCGCGAGTTATCAAACATCATGCAGAGGAAAAGGAAAATTAATACCATTTCAAATAGTTCGTATCTTATTTTTGTATTAATATCAAAAAACTGTAGTGGCAGACCGTTAAGCAATGTGGTGGATTAGTCTACAGATTAAAGATATTCTGTAGTGGCAGAGTTTACTCTGCGAAAAAAAAGTCGACCAAGCTCGACCACTACAGAATTGGAAAATCGAATATTAATAATTTGAAACGGCACGAGGTTATTATTGACATTATATTTTTTTTGCCTATAATACCAGCAACGAGGAGATAATATGAGGTTTTGGCGAGAGCCCTTAGATTTGCACAAAAGTGAACAGACAGTTAATTTAACGGTAGAGGGGGAAAAATAATGAAGACAGATCCCAGAGGTGTATTGACCGGTCTTCACCGTCTTAATGGCAATCATGCATGTGCTGAAGGTGCTCTGGCAGCTGGATGTCGGTTTTTGGGCGGGTATCCAATAGTACCCGCGCTTGAGATTTATGAAAGATTCCTTGAGCGAGCCAAGGAAGTTGGTGCCACATTTATCCAGATGGAAGACGAAATTTCTGCCCTTGCCGCCGTTTTGGGCGCATCATGGACAGGGAAAAAATCGATGACTGTAACCTCTGGTCCAGGAATGTCTCTCATGATGGAGCATCTCGGGCTCGGTGTAATGTTAGAAACCCCTTGTGTGATCGTTAATATTCAGAGGGCTGGTCCTTCTATAGGAATACCCAACCGTCCAGCTCAGGGAGATATGATGCAGGTGCGCTGGGGTTCCCACGGAGATTATGAAATAATTGCTCTTTGCCCAAGCTCTCCGCAAGAGATGTTTGATTGTACTATTAAAGCTTTCAATTTTTCGGAACGTTACCGTATTCCTGTTTCAGTGATATCAGATGAGTATGTGGCTCATCTGAAAGAGGATGTGGTCATTCCTCCTGCAGAAGAAATTGTTGTTGAGCCGCGGAGATATTATACAGGGTCAAAGGATAACTATTTACCATTTAAAAGAGACCGGGATTTTGTGCCGCGTATGGTGAATATTGGTGATGGCTACAGATTCCACGTTACAGGGTTGACTCATGATGATCGTGGTTATCCGGTTATGAATGAGGAATGTCAGGAATACAATGTTCATCCTCTGGTGAGTAAAATCCGTAACTATGCAGATGAGATTATTGAAATACAGGAGGCTGAAATTGATGATGCGGAAATTATAATTGTCTCTTACGGAGCAACTTCAAGAGCTGCGCTTAAAGCGATGGAGCAGGCACGAAGGTCTGGAATAAAGGTTGGTAGTCTTAAACTCGTTACGGTCTGGCCCTTTCCTGAAAAACGGGTAGGTGAGCTTGCAAAAAAAGTAGTTGCTTTTGTGGTTCCGGAAATGAATTTTGGCCAGGTTGTTCTCGAAGTTGAAAGATGCAGTTATGGAAATACAAATGTTGTTTTTGTGCCCCATGGAGATAAAGGAGTTGAGAACACAGATGATTTACTTTCAGCAATCAAACATGCTACACAGGAAAACAGTGTAAGAGATGGACTTATTGAATATAAGCAAGCAAGGGAGTAAATAATGGAAACACTAAGAACCTCGAAGGTGCAAGAGGCTCACCCGGAGGACCCGTCAAAGATAGGTTGTGTCCATCCGATGGAGGATGTGCTCCGTATGGACAGGATACCTCACATTTGGTGCCCTGGTTGTGGTATCGGTTTGGCTGTGACTGCATTTTCCGCCGCACTCGAAAGAGCAAATATCGATTTAGATAAAATGAGTATAGTTTCTGGTATTGGTTGTACGGGAAGGGTTGCAGGTTATGTAAAACTTGATTCATTTCATACCACTCATGGTCGTGCAATTGCTTTTGCAACCGGGATTAAAGTTGCAAATCCAAAGATAAAAGTAGTTGTTTTTTCTGGAGATGGAGACCTTATTGCCATTGGTGGAAATCATTTCATACATGCTGCCCGGAGAAATATTGATATGCTCGTAATATGTGTGAATAATTTTATTTACGCAATGACCGGAGGACAAGTAGCACCAACGACTCCACTTGCAGCGTATGCTACAACTTGTCCCTTCGGATGCGTTGAGCCACCATTCAATATCCCGTACATAGCAGATTCATCAGGTGCCGTATATGTCGCACGATGGACAACTCTTCACATTCGAAGACTTAGCAATTCTATAGTTGAGGCACTCAATAAAAAAGGATTTTCTGTAATCGAGGTGATTTCACCCTGCGCCCAGTATTATTCAAGGATAAATAGATTGGGAGATGGGCTTGATATGATGAAGTTTTATCATGATAATTCAGAAATAAGACATGGCGAGGACACAAAGAACCTTGATATTGGATTCCAGAAG
>JABUBN010000106.1_pt1 | contig 21051 bp, 19 predicted proteins | sample 7240341 | NCBI WGS metagenome assembly JABUBN01 (sample SAMN07256345, study PRJNA390944) | subsurface metagenome | isolation source: Methane hydrate marine sediment | place: Pacific Ocean: Eastern North Pacific, ODP site | reverse complement strand
CCTCCCCGGTAGCCACAATAAACTGCCCATCGGAGGCAGGAGCTCCTAATGCATCTAAATCTTCAAGAACTTCATCCACACCTAATAGATTGCCTGTTTTTGTTAAACCTGCTCCGGCATCGATGTAACCAGCATCACTAAACTGGCTGAATGTAATATTATCCGTATCGATAACAACTGACTCCGGCTCGTTTGTGCAGACCCAACCGGTATTTGAATTGACTGTTCCACCAGTTACGAAAACAAAAGACCCTGCAACTTCTTCGGCTCCGTCCATATCGGTTGCCCTTGTCCACGTACCAGTAGCAGAAACATAAATACCATTCTCTTTAGGATCAGTCTGATCCTTTACAAGGACCCTAACCGCAGAAGTCAGGATTCCATCGATGGTTTGCTCTCCTGAAAGTGTGATATTTTCTGTAGTTGCCATTGCAACTGCATCGTGAACATTAAGCCCCTGCGCTACACTATCAACATAAGCCTTTGTTGCTGCACCCTGAGCAGCAATTGGGTCAGCCAATCCAGTAATTTTTTGACTGTTTACCGCAATATCCCCTTCCGCCGCTGCTAAAGCTGCCACAACATTTGTCCAGTCAGTTACGTCAGCACCATCTTCTACGTTAATTATGGTCAATATATCGGATTTTGGCAGAGCCGCAATATTCCCGCCTGTCTTTCTACCGAGCAATCTATCCTCTGCAACGTCTACCTTAACGGGTGTATCATTTTCAATCGCTGCTAATATCGAGTGAGCATCGAACAACGAATCCATCACTACTCCCAAAGCTGCTGCTCCTCCTTCTCCTATGTATAACTTTTTAGTGTCTGTAGTAAAAAGTGGTTCTCCGGCTGATCCCGTAGGTAGGCCAGCTACTAATCCTCTTTTAAATTGAATAAGATTCGCCATTTTTTAGTCACCTCTTTTCATATCTTTAATTTATATTATTCATCACCAAACCCCACCGTCGATAATCTGTCCTTCTATAAGGGATATAATCCCTTCGGTAAATACAACTTCAATGGGTTCAGCTTCCACAATTTGCACGTCGATTGCTTCTAGTTCCGCAATTTGTACGATAACCGCTTCAGGTTCAGTTATGGTTACATTAATATCTTCCGCCATCAATCTGTTCTCCTAGTCACATCCGATTTAATCTCCACCTTCCCTGCCAGTACGGTTATAATGTCGTTTGTTGCTCTTTTGACCTGAATATCATAAAAATAATTACCAGGCACTATATCAGTATCCATAGGCAATAACGAGATTTTTGTCTTACCATTCACGGGGTCATAGTGAACACTGATATCCTTCTTTATCACGGCAGCAATATCATCATCCCGATAATTTTTTTTCACCGTGAAATATACCTTCCATTCACTAATATCAATTGCTGAGCCGTCATCTCTAGTAAAGGTAAGAAGATACTCCCGGCTATCACCTCTAAATATAGAATTTAGATTAACTACGGTTTCAGACATTTATATCACTCGCAATCTATTTATTTCTCTTTACCCACAAACTTCTCGTATAAGTAATTTGAGATTGCCTAACTAGTTTTAGGTGGTCCCCAAATCGACCACGAAATAGTTTATCAATTTGGCATTTAATGCAACGGGAGTGGTTGCAACTCCATCATAAACTGTAAAAAACCCTTCACTAGCCACCAAAGATCCAACACCATCAGGTATAGATTCGGCTCCAGTAACTAAAACCACTCCATTCGCATGTAAGCCTTCAATAGTAACTTTTCCGTCCGTTCCAGTAGTAATCTGCCCAGCTGGGCCAATCCTCTCAAATGCTGTTGCAAGAATCCTGCTTATTATTTGATTTATATCAGTGTCTAAATCTCTTACTTTAGTTAAATCCATTTTTACTTCACCTCATTTAACCTATTAATTAATTCTTTCTTCTTAATCTTCTTGTCAAATTTAATCCCCTTCGTTTTAGCTATTTTTTTCAGCTTGAAGAAATTCATCTCTTCATATTCTGATAAGTCTTTAACTACACTTATTAAGGGCAGTTTGCCTGCATCCCCAGCAAGTTGAGGATCATTCGTGGGAAATACTTCATTTCGAGCGAGATAATACCTTACCCCGCCCGAAAATATATCTCGTGAATCTGCCCTATTGATTATCTTGAAACATATAGTTATTCGCCTTCATTTAGCCATGAGTCACGTTTACCAAAATTACCGCTGCCTCTGGGTTTTCAACTGCTATGTCTATCTTCAGGTTGTAAAAAACATATTGGGCCTGGTCTTCCGGGGCACGCTTGCTTTCCAGGGTTAACTCCTTCTGGATGCCGATGATGAAATTGTTTTTAGGAGTCAAAATAACATCGCCACATACATTCCCACCTAATCTGCCGTCTGCGGTAGTAGTATCTACCGTTTCACTGACGGTTATGGTAGTGGTAGTGTCCGCATAGGCTACACTTACAACGGTATAAATCCCATCATTTTTTGTGCTTCCCGAGACTATTATCTTTAAACCCGCAGGAAATTCCGCTGTAAAGTCACCGGCTATATCAAAGGTCGATGCAGTAACAGCTATAATATCGTGGAGCGTTCCGGTCAACTCATAATCTTCCTGCCCGTTAAGGGTACCTTCAACCACCTCGTAGGTTATAGGCATAAGCGGAACTGACGCAATAGGTACAGTCCTGTAGGGAAGATCTGTTTCACCCAAAAGTGCTTTATCTCCCAAGATGGTTGCTCGATTAGCTAAGGCCTCGGCATAATCGTTGGGAATGATATCGTTGCAGAAGAATCTTAGGTTTTTCAATCCCACTAATTTATACTTGGAAGGCATGACCGCTAACATCTTGGCAAACTTGAATTCCCAGTCAGTGGTTTCCCCGATTTTTTCGGCTATCTTACCAGCTTCTGCAAAATCAGCATCATGCCCGGCTAAGGTAAGAGAAGCATCCAGAATGGTTGCTGCCTTCGGGAAAACCCCCTTTTCGATAACCTGTCCGGCTAAAAGTCTATGCCTAAAACCTTTCCACAAGCTTCTGATATCCGTTTCGGCAAATCCCTCATGGGAACAGTAGGCCGCCTCATCGATCTCGTTGGCTACCTTCTTGGCTATTATCTTCATCAGATGATCGGCAAAGGCCTGTCCTTCGATGCCCTCTTCCAAATCATCATCATAGATTACCACCGCACCCCGCACTTTCTGTGCATGTAGGGTAACCTTGCCATGGGCAAACTGTTTTAGGTAGTCTGAGGAAGCGAAGTTGGCTGCCGGCTTTAAGAACCTGGTTCCAGCCTTAAAGCCCAGATACCTTAAGTTCTTCTCGACCTTTTCCATCTTCACGATCCGGGCATTATCTTTCCAGAAGGATTGGTCCACTATGTAATCAATAAACTTATCGGCCTCTTCTGGAAGCAACTCGATATCCGGTAAAGCCTTCATGGCTTTCATAAAATTCTTCTTATTCAGTAATGCTTTATTAGTTAACATTTTTTATCACCTCGATTCTCTATCGTTAAAATTATTCTTCTTGTACTATATTTGCGAAAGAAGGCCACGGGTCATCACTTTTCTTGACTTCTCCGTCTCCATCTTCTTCATCCTGACCCTCTATCTGTTTCTTAGTTCCTTTGGCTTTTTCCAAAGTCTCCAGCCTCTTGGTTAGTTCGGATATGCTCTTATCCTTTTCTCCTAAATCCTTTCCTAGTTTTTCTATGGTCTCGGTGGCCTCTTTCATAGTGCTATCAAACTTTTCATCCCGTTCCTTTTCCTTATCGGCTCTTTCTTTTTCCTCATCAGTCTTCTTAAGAGCTTTCTTCTCTTCCTCAGAGAGAAGATCAGAAAGGATAGTAATAGCCTTTTTGGTCTCGTCTCCCTTTGATAAAGCTTCAGAAAGTATTTTGATAGCCTTTTTAATGGCCGCCAGTGTGTCCTTAGAAATTTTCTTTCCCGCTTTCTCTAAGTCTTCGTCGGATTTCTTAGCAGGGTAAGGATAGGGATAGGGATATTTGGCAGTAAATTTAGCCAAAACAGATATGGCGTCTTGTAATTCTTTGGACATGTCCCCCTTAAACTTAGTAAGCACGCCTATAGCATTTTTGACGGCTTTAACATTCTCAGGGGAGAGCTTCTTTAGTAGCTCGACTTCTTGCTCAGTAAAATTATCTTCCTCGCCAGTTAAATTTTTATAAAGTTCAATTAGTTCTTTCATCTCGAGTTTTCCCTCCTTAATTAAATTTTCGACATCAGAATCACCTTGTCTTTGCTCAATTGACTTCTGCATATCTTCTTTATCTTTTTTAATGATTAGAAATTTCTTTCTGGTTGCCGCATTGTCGATTCAAACCAAGGAAATCTCATTAACATCGATATTTATGAGTTCCCTTGTCATTTGCATCACCTTCTTCTAGCCAGGGCATCCGTAAAAAATAAAAAAAGCGGATACCCAAGCCTCTAAATTTTCATTTACAATTTAAAAGCCTGAGCATCCGCTTTGCGAATCTCATCTTCCTAAACTTGCTTTTGAATATTAAATTTTAAAATAAAAAAAGCACCTTAAACTTTTCTAATAATTTTAGAAAGCCTAAAGCACTTCGCTTTAACTCCTGAACATCATTATGTTTAAAACCTTATTTTATTTCTAATCTATAATACTAAAAAAAATATCCTTTGTCAAATAACCAAATAATTAAGGAGAGCTCGCCCTTCCGGCCATACTAAATCCAGTCAGCTCTTTTTTCAACACTCTTTCCCAGATATCTTTATTTTCCTTATCCCCTAAATAGACAGCAAGCCACCAATCCCCTTTTTCCAAAAGATTATTCGGAGACATGCCACCTTTATGGTGCTGTTCTTCTACAAAATAGTTCTCTACTATGGGGATTTCTCTTTCTTTACCCTCGTGCATCACTTTAAGTTTCTTTTTTTTGAGCATAAAACGCTTTAGAGCTTTCCAGACTTCCGGAGGTGTAGTCCAATCCTCCTGCGAATCGGTTTTATAACTAAAATAAACTACTCCGCCAACTATATGCTCTACTTCATCGATCTTCTTAAAAGTGAATTTAGCTATTTCTTGTCTACTCTTAATTATCTTTTTTCTTTTGGTATCCCATTCTTTAATTTTATCTTCCGAGGGTGACTTTGATTTCATATGCTTTCTACTTGCTCTATAACATTTCCAATAAGAAGTCGAATATCCTTCTTCTCCTATCTTGGGCGGTGTGATCGGATAGAAAACAGAGCGTAAACAATCAACAATAGCAGCATAATATTTTAGAATATCTTGCATTTTCCAATCTTTCCAAGCTCCTTTTTTACCATATTTAGGGAATGCTCCATTGCCTAAATATCTTAAATCTGAAAACAATTCTTTATGATATCTAGCAGGATTTTTTATATCTCTATCTATTCCCTCGCTCCTAAAAGTTTTAAGGTCAAGCTTCTCAACCTCCTCTTTAATAATATTTTTGACCTTCCCGGATAGACTATTCCACCATTCTTCCCAATCCTTATCTCCATACTTTATTTTGCCTGCTACTACTATTCTTAATCTGTATTCCTGGCCAGTATCATATTTAGAATACAACCCTTCCATTTCGTTTAACTTATTACTTATAGCCTGAACTTTGCAATCGTCTTTGGGATCTTTCATTCTAAAAACTATAAAGGCCACTCTTTCTTCGTTTTTACCTTCATCGCTTGCTCTTATTTCTATTTCCGGGATAGAGTTTAAATCTTCCATCCAAGAATCCTTCAGATGTTCGTCGATTTCTATATTATTCCAAAGTTTTTTAGGGGAATCAGTTCTACCTCTTAAAGGCATATCAGGCATTTCTCCATATACGCTCAAGTAGGCTAGAGTGGGAGAATTTACCCAATCCATTCCCTGTTTTAATATCCCCTTTTCTCTTAAAATATCTCTTTCTTTTTTCCAAGCTTCCTCATCATCAAATTCGTGTTTTTGGTACCAGCTATCGGGCATATTACATACTCCACCTACCGGTTCTTCATCTCCACATATCAGACAGCGTGGATGCCCATTGGGGTGTGTCCATTTAGCTGATTTAAACCTGTGAACTTTCTCAGCTTGAGGCTTCTTTTTATTCTCATTAATAACGGCTGTTTCCTTATCGTATTCCTCTTTTTGCTTATTTGATAATTTTTTATAAAAGTCCTTAGCAAATTCTGCTTTTAATTCAGCCCAGATATTCGGATTTCTATTATCCCCAAATTTCTTGGCTGCTATTCCATCTTTTACTTCTTTAACAGAAATTATTTCTCCCTTGCCATCGCCACTTGTAGCCCACTCTTTAAAATGCTTTTTACAAAACCAGGCATGTCCTATTCCCTCAGCCCATAGACACTCATAAACAGGGGCCTTATCACATTCCATACACTTTTCTCTACTATGTCTTTTCCCAATTTGGATATCCTTCTCCTGGGCAAATTCTTTTGCGAGTCTTAGGATCTCAGACGCAGCAATATCTTCTAATTCTCCGGAGTCTCGGTCGGCTTTATTATGAACTATCACATATTCCCTAAATTCCTCGATGCTAAATTCTGGGTGTTCCCTAACAAATTTAGAGAAATGCCCGCCCCCAAAATCGCAAAATTCCTCGTAGTTTTCATCTTTATAAAATTCTTCGGCAAACTCCGGCTCATTCATCTCTATTACTTTTTGTGATTTACGAGGTATAAGAGCTAAATCATATAAGGGCAATGCCCGCCAGTTAGGCCCGTAGGTGCTGGCTATCCATTCAATAGATTTGTTCCCGAATCTCTTTTCTAAAATCCTATCTATTTTCAATCTTAAAGCGGGATCAAGAACAATCCAGAACTTCCCATCTTTTTCTTGTGCTCGAACTATAATATCTATATCATTAGGCTTTCTGTTATTTTCCCTTTCATAAAGTGTGGATCCTGCCAGAGATAAAAAAGAATCAATCCAAATAAATGAGGGAAGGTCTTCAATTAAAACTTCATCACTCTTCGATAAATAAATATTTTCTTTCTTAAGTGGGAAATTAGATATAAGGAGTTCTGTTCTCATCTGCATTTGTGAACCACCAGTAAACATTTGTTGAGACACTTTGACTTTTTTAATATTAAAGTTCTTAAATATATCTACATTTTTTTTAATGTTATTGAGGCTTAGGATAAATTTACCCCTTAAATTTTTACAAAATTTATGCAAATCCGCCAGATCTATATTACCTACATTATTTGTTTCAGTATATGGCGGGTCTAAATAGTAAAAAGTTTCTTTAGAATCATAATTAATACTTTCTTTATAATCATTATTCTCTATCTTTACATTTTTTAATCTTTCTTTTATTTTTAATAAACTGTCCAATCCATTAGTTAAATCCCGGCCTTCATTAGTCTGGTCATAATTTTTACCAGATTCTCCGTAGCTTAATTTTTTTAGATACACTATTTTTCTGAATTTTTCTAAGGGATTATCAGTTTTCAGATTCTTTAATTTCTCAAATAATACCTTACTGGCCTTCCAATTTTTACTTTTAAGTGCTTTAAATTGCTCATCCGTTATATTCTTCATAAATTTGTAAGCAAAAAATATATCTTTATCCAAATCACTTATGACTTCTACCTCGCTCGGTTCTTTAGTAAAGAATACCGCCCCTCCGCCTAAAAATGGTTCTACATAGGTTTTATGTTCTGGAATATAACTGACAATAGTTTTAGCTAAATATCTTTTACCACCGGGAGATCCAAAGGCAGGTCTGCAACCTTTTTCTAAATATTCCAAATATTCTTCTTCTCCCTGTTCTGTCAATTTTTTTATCTCTTCTAACTCCATTTAAATCATCTCCTAAACCGGTTCTTTCCTTCCGTATTGGTATCGCTCTCGCCCGATAGCTTTAAGATCTCTAGCAGGAATCAAAATATAATATCCTGAGTCTTTATGCTCAATCGGATCCGCTGGGAATCCTTCTGTACATTTCCAAACCTGCCAATAATTTCCTGCTCCTTTCGGCCTCTTAAAAGCTTTAAAGACGTATCTTCCTTTTACTAATTCTTTATTCTTTTCTGGCAAATTCTCGTCAGGATAATAAAAATACTCATGATAATCCTTCCTTCCGATTCCGCTTTTAGCTTTCCCTCGCCAAATTAATCCCATCCAGGCATATCGGTAGGCGGTTGATCCTACTTCTCCGGGAGAGATAAAATACGAACCTTTTAATATCTGTAAATCAGCGAGTATCTTTGCTCCTTCCTTGCTTATGCTCGGTTCTTTTATTCCTTCTATTTTCTTAAGTGTTTCAGGTTCTTCACCACTCGGTTTTACTAAAGCAAAACTTTTGGCAACATTTTTTACCCCACTCGCTGTCTCTACCAGTTCACCCTTTAGCATTTTGAGGTAATCCTGGACTCGATTGTCCGTTATTACCCACTGAACTAGCCTTTTCAATCCAGAGAAGCTCATTCTATCATCGATATGTATTGAGTGGCCTTCAAAGAGCTCGGCCAAGGTCATCTTACCCTTTTTGTATTTCTCTACTTCCTCCGGCTCCAGACCTCGAATATGGGTCTGCATAAAGGCCTTTCCTTCCCGGTAATCATTATAAAATTCTTTCGGTAATGGTTCATTTTCCTTAGCATGTGTTTTATATATTTCTTTAGGGATCTTCCCTTCGTCTATGCTAATTTTGACATCATCTTTAACCGCTTTCTCCACCAGTCTTTCTCTCCGCGGAGTAAATTCAGAAAGCCTCTCTAATACAAACATTTTGTCTGGAAGATTCTTTTCCGGGACCGGTTGTAACACCACACTCACATATGCTTTATAATAGGGATATTTGGGATCATCAGTCTCGTAACTATTAACATCCTCACTGGCTACTCTTAGTATCGAGCCTATCGCTACATCCTCTTTCGTATTATCTGACTTTCCTATATGGTTATAAAACTTACCTTTAAATTCTGTTACTGCTTTATTGTCTTTTTTGCTTATGGCCTCTGCCCACTCTTTATCGATAGGTCCTACTGCTAATTCATAATTCCAGTTCCCGGTCTTCTTTCCTTCCCTGATAATTTCCTTTTCCCCCACTACCAGGCAATCAATCTCATACTTCTCTTTCCATTTACAAGCACCATGATCCTGAGGCACTTCGTAGGGGGTGTTGAGTAATTTAACCATTACTCCTTCGGCAATATGTTTGGGATAAGAACCTCCTTTATGGGCATAGCCCATTATCTTGTCCTTAGCCTTTTCGACCTGCTTGAGATTCTCCAAGTCTACAATATAAGATAAGCTATCCTTCTCTAGATTAGTTGAACTTTCTACAAAATGAATATGCTCAGTATCCTTAAATTTGCTTAATAATTCTTTACGTTCTTTAAGTGGCCAGTCTTCAATCTTTTTTCCTTCATATTCTATAACATCAAATATTTCGATATGGGCTTTCTTACTGGCCTCAGTCGGGTCGAATTTTCCATTTAATAATGCGTTAGTAGTGGTTCTGTGTAGGCATTCATTCTTCTCCTTATCCATCATTATTATTTCAGAATCCCCCACAAAATCTTCCTTCATCTTCTTAAGCTCTTCTACTTGCCAGGGCAGTCTTTTAGTCTTGATGGGAGAACCCTTAATATCTTCGGGATCGCTCATGATAGTTATATCTTCGCCCTTCTTTATAATTTTCGTTCTCATTCCATCAAACTTGGCTTCGACAACTGCTTTTCCTTTCTGGAAATGGGGAGTATTTTTAAGGTCCTCGAAGGTAAATATTCGATAGGCTGGCTTATTCAAGCCCCATTTTTCTCTCTTCTCAAAATCCTTCTCTTCCAAGATATCGCCATCATATAGAATTTTACCGTGCCATATCCTAAGTCCGGTATTGACTTTCTCCTTATATTTTAAAATATCTTTTCTTAAATTAGTGAGGTATATTACTTTTGGTTTCAATTCCTCTGCCAATTGCAGGAGAGAGAGAAAAGAGAGTTTCTTTTCCTCCTTCTCTGGATCCGTCTCATAATCTCCTACTCCACAAATCCAGATAGTCCCTTTTACCAGGTCCTTCTGTGCCTTTCCTAATTCTAAGAATTCGGGTAAGATTGATATCCTTCTTTTCCCCACATCCAATCTCAAGCCTATAGAAGGAGTTCCAACCGCCGGAGTAGTTTTTATCGGGATAATCCCCAGGCCATCAATCTTCAGCGGTTTAAGAAATAAATGCATATCTTTATTTTTAGGTAGCCGGTCGAATATTGCTCCTACCGTATAGACCGGGATACCTTTGTATTCCTTCAGATATTCCCAGTGGTTCTTATCGGCCTGAGTTACGATTATAAAATCCAAATCATCTTTTATATCTTTTTTATGTACTGCCGGGTCGATAAGAATCCTTTTATCTTTGTGACGGATAAGCAAGGAGAAGTGTTTGCCCTGCGGGGAATTAAGCTGAGCATAAGTTCCCAATATTTCTATATTAAATTTTTTTTCGCTTTTTTCTAAATTTAAATCGATAGGTCCCCGATGATATATTAATCTTCTGGTTTCAAATTCTTCCATTAACCACTTATATCTCTTAAAGAAATTATCCCAATTTATTCTAATTAAAGGCTCCTTTTTTTCAAATTTAAGATATCGGTGATGAAGACTATGATATACTCCCTCAAACCGTAATTTCAATTCATATAATCCTAAATCAGTAACTTTTTTCAAGTTCGATTTCGTTATACCTTCTAATTTCAATAGCATCACCTACTTATCTAATAACTAATATACCAAATCTGGTATATCAGTTAATTTTTTGATCTCAATCTATTTTAATTTACTATTCAATAAACCCTACCCTTTATGAATTTAGGTCTATAGGTTATCTTTATTATCTTCCCTTAAGTTCTTTTGGTTTTTTGATCCATTTGCCATCTGACATCTCAGCATAAAGAGTACCATCTGGATTCCAGATTTTAAAACTTTTGTCTGATATTCTTCTTCGTATTAATTCTTTTTTAGAAGGTTTTTTAACTATCATAAATTAAATTCTCCCTTTTTAACTTTTGTCACTATTTCCTCTAAGAAAATATCCTTCGTGCTTCTGGATATTTTCAAAATTTTAAATTTTACATTCTTTGACATAAGTATTTCCTGCTCAAAATGAGCAGCAGATATATGACTCACAGAAACTCCACTTTGGCTTTTCACTCTAAAGATATAATCTCCAAACACACGAGCCTCATCAAGACTACTCGAAAAAGAACTCGTACCCTGCATACCAATAATTTGTCCTTTTTTAAATGTATCAAATTGAGAAGAAGTCAAATCAATTCCTCTATAAATTATTTTTTCTTTGTACTTACTAGAATATTTTAAATATGTCTCCAAATTTTTAGAGAGTTCCTTCATGTGCCTAATTACGCTTGGAGGATCTTTAGCATATTTGGCAGGATATATTTGATAATCCCGTATTCCTGCATAATCAAAACCAGTAAAATTCCTGACAGAGCGACAAATTTCTGTCGCTTCTACGTCTGAGTATACTTTCCCTTTTAATTTAGCATCCTTTATAAACTGCTCAATAAGTTCTTTATCAGACCTTATGGGTTTTAAATGACCTCTTCTTGGAATTTTCAGAGCCTCTGGTTTCGGTTTCCCTGGAACCTTCGGCTTAGGTTTCTTTTTCCTAGGAATCACTACGATCCAATGGCAACGGCAATCTGGATGAACTGGCAAGCGCCCTCTTGCCTCAGCTCTTTTATATCTTATCCCGGCCATATCTAAACATAAATGACAGGCATCAGCGGCTGAAGATATTTCTACTTCCTCATATCTCGTTCCCTCCAATGAATCTAAATAACCCTCGTTTACACTCCGGTTAACTTCTGTCCTGGATATCATTTCACTTCGTTCTCTTAGTAGCCTGTTGTAGTATTTGTCAAACTTATCCTTAATTACTTTTGAAGGCAATTTCTGAGCTTCCATCAAATCCCTATATTTATACAAAGCCTTAGTCTGCCTTCCATTAAGCCCAATTCCCATCTTCTCAATATCTTTTGCTATTCCTTTAAGGGTCTTTCCTTCTTTTACCCCCTGAGTCACTATTTCTCGTAATCCCTTTTTCGTTTCTTTGCCTACCAATGTAACTAACTCAGAAGAATATTTCTCGGCCCACGTCACAGAACGGGGATTTATTACGTCAAAAGAGCCTACGATCTTGCCCTGCTTATAGGCCACATTTCCTGCCTTTTGCATTACATTTAGATAGGCCGGTTTGATTATGCTTTTTCCTTCTTTTTCTATCATCTCCCAGTCCACATAATCTACTACTATTTGGGGCTTGGACTTCTTTTCGATTTTTAGAATTCTATTTTTAATATCTCTGATAATCTGTTTCCGAGATAGTTGCATCCATTCCCTTATTTTGGGATACAGATAGGCCTCACACTCATCTATTAATTTAAGTATCTGCTTCCTTAGCCTCTCTTTCCGACCTATCTTTTCAAAGAATATATCTATAAGTCTATCTAATTCTTCTGCAGTTTCGCTGGTTAATGGCATACTTTTCCTAGCTCCTTTATTACAACATTTCCAGTCAAGCCTTCTCCTTCCTCATATCCATATAAAAAGTAAGAACCATCTGTAAAAGACACAGAACTATAATAATGTATTATTCGACTGAATGTCTTATCATCTATTTCGCTCATTATCTTTCCTCCGCGTAGTCTGGCCATCTGCTATTCCCAATTCTAATCTGATGGCTATCTTAACTCCCGGCATATCTTCTTTAATCTTCCTGTCTACCATCTGCACTATCTCCGCCAAGGTCTCTTTTACATAACCTTCTAATTCTATCTTCTTAATGAATTTCTCTACATCCACCATTTTTTAATCCTCTAATCTTTCTTCTTCCTTACCCACTTCTTTAAGAAAATCATCTTCAGCTAACTTCTTAATTCCCTCTGTAAGATCTTCCATCGCCTTAATAAATTTATCTTCCCTCTTTTCCAGTTCTTCTTCTCCTACTACTTCCAGACCGCTCTTCATGTAATAATTGTCTCCCCCTACATAAGTCTTCCCCAGGCCTAATTTATTTCTAGCTTGGTTGGGGGTCATGAGGGCATGTTCAATATACTTAATATATCTATCCCCTTCGGCATCTATATTTCGAATGTCTAAGGTATTAAGCTTGAATTTATACTTAAGGCAATTTAGACCTTGCTCGATGATCGGTCCATTAACAACATCTTCCATATCCTTCTGTAAGGGTTCTACTACCGATTCAATATATATTTTAGTCGCTTCCGTGGTCATACTACCCCCACCTAATTTTCCTACTCTTGGCCTAACTCCAATTCGTTCCCCGGGCATAGAATAGGCAATAAGTATGTCTTCTTGCAGTGATTCCCTATATAACCTGAAGCTTCCTTCTTTTACGTCTACGGATAGTTGCTGCCATTGAAATTTGGCATTCTCATCCGGAAGTTGAAATACCATAGTCCTATGGGCATTCTCGGAACCTCTAATTTCATTATCCAAAAAATTCTTAATCTTTTTTGCTGAACCCTCTTTCCAGTCTCCAATTAAAGTAATTAGGGCTGCCGGAACTCCATAGTTTTCAAAGAAGGATAAATTATAATCCCTAACTCCAATAAGTCCAACCAGAGAGCCTACTGCTGATAGTATAGGAGGTGCTCCATAATAATCTGATCTCGGATAGTATCTTTTGTAGTAGATTAGCTCACTTGCTCTACTCTTTAAGTCAAACTTGCCTACTTTTCCGGTCTCCGGAGAGATATCCTTTTCCTCTCCATATCTTTTAAACCATACCTTATCATTATTTCTCTGTTGGCAGAATTTCTTCTTCTTTTTATGGATCCTGAAAGTATGCCCGGCAATATGCCATATCTCGGCTATTTCCTCCATGGCGTTTTTCACTATCTCAAATCCACCCCAGCCTATTATTCCTACATCTATTAGCATTTCTTTCAATATATGTCTTAAATACTCTTCCGGATTAGGCCTATCTAAGAGATTGTTAATCTTCTTTTTCTCCTCTTCGTCCTCTTCTTCCCCCTCTTTTAACTCCAACCTCCAGCCCAGTCCGGCTACATCTTCGGCTATCTGATTTACACAAGCCGAAAAAGTCGAATTCATATCGTATAATTGAAGCAGACTATTAGGGGAATTAGGGGGAGCGACTAATTCATTAATTCCAAATTGCTCTTCTTCTTTAATCTGTTTCGAAGTCTTTTTAATTTCGTGCTTCTTAAGGACTGATACAGGATAAATCCCCTTTGAGGTCTGTATAAACTGCTGCCCTTTGGTAAGGGTAACGTGAACCTCAGCCTGTTTTTTCTTCTTTATACCTTCAGTCATATTGTTCACCTCACTTAAATATGATTCTCAATCCATGTCCTTGTGCCTCTATGTAATTGCATTTTATTTTTATTATTCTCATACCAAACTGCGGGAGTAATCTTATTGCCTTGTGCCCTTCCGGCACCTCTCCAATCACACAGCATCTCTTTTCGATACTTCAGAGGCATATCTAATACCTTGACTCCTCCTTCATCTTCTGGTAATATCCACCACTGCCAGTGGTGTCTATTTCTCTTTTGATGTAGCAACCAAGCAAAATCAAAAGCTTTGTCTCCAGTATCGGTAGGTTTATAATATCCTGTTTTATTCCTACCTCTACTAATACTGCTGTTCTTCCCATAAAAATGATTGGCATAAGGTATGAACTCAGACAGTAATAGCTTGCTTAAATCATGTATGATTCCTTGCCAAACTATTCCAGCTTTACAGCACTCCAAGAAGACATACCATCTATGCCTCAAAACATAAACAAAATACTTAATATACTTTCTCAATATATTCCCTCTCAAAATCAGTTAGTAGGCAGCAAAATTATCTAAACATTAATTGTACCGCAAGTCTTCCCATCACCATTCCAGACTTTGCTTTTGTCATATTATTAACCTCACTTAATTAAATATTATGCAACTACCTCTGCTTGTTTATGTTTTCTCTTCCCGGAGGCGGTATTGGCTACCGCATCCCCGTAATCTGGAGACCGACCTAACCTCTTTTTAATTTTATCCTTCTCTTCGATTATGATATCTCCGTTACTTCTGGTACTCCAATGCACCTCGGTCAAATCCTGAGTTAACTCATCAAGAGGAGGCAAGGCTAATTCTCCACCAAATGCTGGATCTAAAGCATCTCTTACAGCCCAGTATAAATAGGCCCTCATATTGGCAAAGGTCCTCTGCTCGGTTAGGTCAGTAAGTCCTTTAGCTGATTCAGAGGCCTTAACCCCCACCGCGTTAACCTTCAGTTCTATCAATCTCGAAAAGACTCCGGCCCCTTCTCCTGCTGAATCTACATAGGTGATATCTTCTTTCTTAATTAATTCATTCTTTGCTCTTCCTACGGTTACCATGTGATCCTGTTTGCTATAAGCTTTCAATTTTTCAATAACATTGCCTTTTCTGAAAGCGAATACGGTAAGGTCTCTTCCCATGCCAGCTACATCGACTCCTAACTTTAGCGTGCCCTCTCCTTTACCTTTTAATTCTTGCCATCTGTCATTGGCCATCTCTACCCAATTTAAGGGAATCAAAGTGTCTTCGGTAGCCCGGGGGAATTCACCCATGATCTTGACCAGAAATAAATCATTAGGCCTGTACCATTTGCCTTCCCACTTAAAATCGCAGGAGTCTTTACTCACTTCATTTTCCTCTATCCCTACTACCCAGCCCGGCTTCCTGATCTTCTCATCTATCCACTCCCAGTCCACCTGCCCCGGAATCAATATTTTTTTAGCCCTAACATTTACGCAATTTAAACAGCTTATCTTAAACTTTCCTTTATATAAAGGGCTCCTGGTGCTCTGATAGGCTTCTCCGGTAGTCCTATTCGGGTTAAATATCAAAACTAATCTACTATTCCCAGTTAATATCCCCTCGATGGCGTCGAAGGTTACCTGGTCTATCCCGCTCGCCTCGGTAACTACTACCATAAGATTAGGAGAATGGAAACCAGTCCAGTCTTCCGGCTTCTTATCTTTCGTCTTAAAGCCTAATAAAAACCAGTCCGGGTCATCGAAGCTTACCTTATGGGCCAATAGCTCTCCTCCCAGTCTTATCTTGGCATTACGATATATTCTGGCTATCTCCGACATCATAATACTGATAACCTGCCTATCGGTTGGTGCCGTATTGATAACCTTAGAGGGAACATTTAAATAGAGGAAACAGAGGGAAGCCACGGCGGCTACATAATCCTTTCCTGCTGCGTGGCCTGACCTGACTGATGTTCTCCTGGATACTTGTATCGCCTCCAATATCCGCCTCTGCCTTCGGTCCAATCGAACCCCTAAAGCATCTCTGGCAAATTCATTCCAGTCATTGCCATATTCATCGTATATATGTATGTCTTCTTCATCTATTTGAGTTAGAATTTTTCTTTCGTCTCCTTTCCTTCTCCTCTTTTACTGCCTTGACCCATTCGGCAAAAGAGCCGGGAGGCCCAACTTCTTGCCTTTCTATGTATAGACCCTCCAATTTGGCAATGTCTTTTGCTATTTCAAGGCATAGGCGAAAATCCTGGCCTTCTGTTCTTTCTATAGTCACCACTTTGCCTTTTATAACCTTGGTTATTTTAATCGTATTCCCCTTATAGGCTTCCTCGTATAATTTCATACGCATCGCCATGTGATAGTCCAGGCCAGCTCTTAACCTTCTCTTATATTCCTTATGCCACATAGTGTAGGCTTTCGATATATATCGTTGAATTTGTCTTTCAGATACATCCCATTCTGACGACATCAAACGACATATTTCTTTTGTGGAACATCCCTTTAACATTTGCTTTGAAACAGCAAGCACACGTTCCTCCATTTGCTGCTTACTTGCTTCTTTTTCTGGCATAATAATTCACCCCATTAATCTTGTTCTATTTCCTCTATCGCAACTTTAAAAGCCTTACCCGTTAATTTCTGTAATTTTATTACCTGTTCCATCTCACTTGCCGGGATGTCTAACTTTATCCTCGCTCCGTCTCCCTGACCATCAATATTTATCGCCGACTGTATTGGTGGCAGGCTCGCCACAAATTCTATTTTTATCTTTTCCATAAATTTACCTCATTAAAACAAAGATTCTGGAATAGCATTAACTCTCCTTCTTGCTATCTCGCAATATTCAGGCTTGTTATCTATTCCGATATAATCTCGTTTTAACCCCTTACAGGCCATTAAAGTCGTTCCGCTACCGCAGAAGGGGTCAAGCACTATTCCACCTGTCGGGGTCTTGGTTAGTGTGCAAAGGTATTTCATAAGGGCTAAAGGTTTGACGGTGGGATGATTATTTTTTACGACATAACGTTTACCATCTGTTTCTATGGTTTCCCATTCTGGATTAATACATTGGCAACGATATTGAATTTGTTCTTTAGTTCCCGAAAATGCTCTTTTGCCACATTTTTTGCATATTCGTTTTAATGCTTTATTGTCAGATGATAATATATCTGGTAATCCCTCACATCCTCCATTCCTTTCGCTTTTGCTTGCTTTGGCACAGTAGAAAAAGCGGGATGCAGAGCCTGAATCATTTACTCCGATAGCCGTAGGATAACCATCTCTTACTATTCCGTTCATATAGATTTCACTTTTAATTTTTCCTCTTCTTGAATTTGGACGATATGATGTTCCTGTATTCGGAAATAACCCTACCACTTCATCAGAACCATCATGTATTACATTTGCAGGGTATCGACCCTTGGAATCAAAATCTCCCAATAGTTTTCCCTTTGGACTAAAGATACATTCTCTTTTTGCTTTTTTAAACGATAAGTTCTTCTTTTCCGCTTTTTTAGCATCCTCTTTTTCGTATTTTATCCTCCCCCCATCAATATTCAGCCCTGCCACTCCCCACTTCAAGGCATTATTGGCATAACTGCCCTCGTTTGGTTTCATACAAATCAAGATCGGCTCGTAGGCAGGTTTTAGTCCGTGTGATTTCCAGCCATTCCAGAGGATAGCTTCTGGGGTTGCGGGTTCTTCTATCGCTTTCATTGCAGGTTGATCTTGTGTCCCACTTGCCCCAATATATTCTTTTTTAAAGCCACAATTTGCTTTTCTACCCTCTCTGCCAAATCTTTCTTCATATCCTAATATCTTTCTTTTTTTTCCTGCCTTCTTATCTATCTGCTTACTTATATCACTTGCCTTGGGAAATCCACTCCCATAAATCCACATAATACAATCCTTTAAAATAAATCCAGCATCCTCAACATTAACCGCCATCCTATGTTGTGTTCTACTTCCTGCAAAGATTAAAGCAGTTCCACCCGGCTTTAATACCTTTAAACATTCCTGCCATATCTCGATTGAAGGCACGTCATAATCCCACTTTTTACCCATAAATTTTAATCCATATGGCGGATCCGTAATTATAGTATCTACGCAATTGTCAGGCATTGTTTTCATCACTTCAAGGCAATTTCCACATATAATCTGGTTAATATAATGGTTAATATAATTCATTAAAAAATACCTAAATAATATCATTTAAATTAAAAAATGGCCTAAACCCTTCCAAACTATTTTTTAATAATTCTAAAGAGCCTAGGCCACTAACCTAACTTTTAGACCTTATCTTATTCAATTTTCTTATTAAATTTTATCAAACCAATTGATTTCTGTCAAAGAAGCATCAATCCAATGCTCTTTGTTGAATTTTATTAATTTATCAACAAAATTATCATAACATAATATTGAGATTATTAAGGGCATTATAAACAGCCACATTATTTCTTATTTTTAATTTTTAATAATAAATCCAAGATACTGTCCCTCTCGAGGCTTTCAGGAGACAAATCAATATCGCTTTTATCCTTGTCATCAACAAGTTTAGTGCCTGCGTTCAGTAAAATATCTTTGAGCTCTATACTATTCTGGTAGAAATTCATAAGATATTTTCTGCTATTTTCAGCAGGAACTGAATTGGATGATGTAATTGACATACCAATTGACGTTTCGGCAAAATAGAATCTACTTTCTTTTGTTGTAGTAATTAATAATCCCAGTATTTTTTGTCTTTGATTAATCTCGGATTGGACAACTGAGACAATATTATTAGGATTAACCATATAATTCTCTCTGAAATCTTTGGCCTTTTCTTTGGCAACAATGATTTTGTAAGGGACCTTTATTTCGCTGTTATAATTGTAGTAATTTAAGAAAAGTATAAAACTATCTTTTAATTGTCTTTGTATATAAAATAATTCCGTTGCCCCATCAGGTGCGTTGGTGATATCTCCTGAAAATAAAATACTACCTTCCTCATCCCTATACATACTATCCCAACCAAATTTCCCAGCAGGAGAGATTAGGGAAAGGTCTAAATCTACTATGTAAGGTTTAACATTCTCCCAATAGATTCCGACAATCATATCATTTGGAATGGAGATATAAGTTCCCGATGGAAAATTTCCGGTAAACTGTTTCTCCGTTGCTGGCAAACTGTAATTTATATAGTTAGGAATGTAAATCTTTTTACCCTTTACATTTTTCCCAATATTTTCTGTAATAGAATCTAAAACAATAGCTAAAACATGTTTTGCTACTATTTTGTTTTTAAAATTAAAGTCTGTAGCGTATGCTTTTCCATTTCTAATCCTGTAAAGAATTGAGTCAACATCCTTTGTCCTGAATTTTAAAGCATAGGCAAGTCTTATCTTTCTAAAAGTATTGATTCTTCCCAACTCACTTTTCAATCTGTCTACATCTATCACTTCTCCAACCTTGATTTTGGCAGTAATTTCATTAAGATAATCTTCTGGCATGGGTTTATGATATTGAATTGCCATTTTTCTTATCTTATTTATCATGGACTTTAATGTTCGGTTGGTTCTAAAAGCTAAGAAGATGGGTTTAAATCTATAAAATATCTCTCCTAATTTTTCCAATCCTTGTGTCATGCTATATCTCTGGAATAATTTAGCAATTTTTATATTTTTCCCTTTCTTAATTTTTGCTATTAACTCTGGAGACTTGATTAAGAGTGTTTCGTCTGTTGCAACATAAACAACATATCTTAAAAATTCCACAGGATTGGCAGGAAATATGTTTAAATATTCATATAAGATTACCTTAACTTCTTTATTCTTGATATCCTCGATGTCTTCCCCAGTTACATTCACATACATAGCTACATCTACAACATCATTTATTGTGTCCTCTTTTAAGGCAATGCCCGAATTAAGCAGTTTTAATAACTTGTCTTTAAGCTCCTGCTTGGTATATCCTTTTATTACTACTAACTTTATTTCGTCTATATCTATATCGGGAATGTCCAATGCCTCTTTTGGAAGATATACATAATCTTTGTCGTAAATCTTATCTGAATCAAAGTCTTCTAAACTTAATATTTTTTCAGACAGATTATCTACTTTCCAATTTTCAAGATGCTCCTTTTGAAATAGATAGCTTATGGGGTCTTTTTTCCCGTAAGTCGTAAGGTAATGAGCAATCTGCTCTACAATTAACTGCTCTATATCCGCTTCTTTTACCTTCTTCCAGGACTTATGGAAAGAAGCATTTACCTTTTCTCCCGTTATCCCAAAGACTTCTTCAACCAATTTTATCAATTCATGTAATTGACCTTCCGAATAATTACCAATAATTGTTGGGGAAAAGACAAAGCCTCTTTTTATTGTCTTCCCTAACAATTCCTCTGTTGGTGATTTTTTCTGCCTTGTCTTGATAGGCAAGGCTTTGAATAATCTAATAGTCGCTAACATTTTTTTAATACCTTTCTTAATTATATTGTTCTTAGAGCCAAAATTAGAGCTATAAAGAAAATTCCAAGCATAAAAAACAATGATATCCAAGCCCAGCTAATTTTTTCTTTATCGCTTTTCCCTTTTTTTAATATCAAGATAGCGATTATGACTCCAGTTACTAAAGCTATATAACCCATATGTTTTATTAAAAATTCCATTTTATCTTCCTTTTTTTTAGGGCGGATAGTAATTCGCTTGAATTATTAGGAACTATCTATGCCCTTATTTTTTACTCCTTTTTTGTTAAGGCGAGTGGTAAT
>JABUBN010000105.1_pt1 | contig 21055 bp, 14 predicted proteins | sample 7240341 | NCBI WGS metagenome assembly JABUBN01 (sample SAMN07256345, study PRJNA390944) | subsurface metagenome | isolation source: Methane hydrate marine sediment | place: Pacific Ocean: Eastern North Pacific, ODP site | reverse complement strand
CATCGGGCTATGCAATTTTCCAAAGACAAATTTTCTACTCGAATAGTTAGAGGTCGACATTTTCATACATTTTTAGAAAAAAATAGCGAATTAGATGTTGCTTTTTGTATAGGTAATACGCCTAACATTCTAATCGCCGGAGCTACTTCTGTGGATATTGGAGTTGATGAATTACATATTGCAAATGCATTAGAGCCAATAAAAGTTGTTAAAGCAAATTCAGTTGATCTTTTAATCCCTGCAGAAGCAGAGTTTGTATTAGAAGGGCGGGTCTATTTAGAAGAAAAACACGCTGAAGGCCCTTTTCTCGACTTAACAGAAACTTATGACATTGTAAGAGAAGAACCCGTTTTTGAAGTGAAAAAAATAACTTATAGAAAGGACGCGATTTGGCAAGCCTTATTACCCGGTGCGCTTGAACATAAAATATTGATGGGTATGCCAAGAGAACCAACTATTTTCAATAAAGTGAACGAAACTGGAGTTAAATGCTTAGATGTTAATATAAATCCTGGAGGATGTTCATGGTTACATGCAATTGTACAAATTGATAAAAAGTCAGAAGAAGATGGTAAAAAAGCTATTGATGGTGCATTTGTTGGCCATAGTAGTTGCAAACACATATTTATTGTAGATAAAGATATTGATATTTACGACCCGTTATCTGTGGAATGGGCAATGGCAACTCGCTTTCAAGGGGATGTTAACATGATAATTAAAGATAGAGAACCCGGAAGTAGTTTAGATCCTAGCGCAGAACCGGGAACGAAAATGACAACTAAAATGGGATTTGATTTAACAAAACCACTTGTGACTAAAGGAAAGAGCTTTGATAGAGCTATTTTCCCAAGAGTAGATTTGAACAAATATTTTTAATACAAAGCAATTGAGGATCATGAGATTAGAACAAATAGAAAAAGATATGCTTGACGGAAAGCATGGAAAGTCCGCCCAGAAATCCATGGAAATATTAACCACATTAGGCGAAATATTTGGCGCAGAATGTATGGTTGATGTTCATGGAGTTCAAATAGCAGGAGTATCCTACGCTAATCTTGGCGAAGCGGGGTTGGAATTCTTAAACGAAATGGCAGAAGATGGGAAAGTCAGAGTTTTAACTACTTTAAATCCCGCTGGAATGGATCGGGAAAATTGGCGAGCATTAGGGATAGACGAAGAATTTTATAAAAATCAGAATCGAGCTATAGATGTTTTTGCAAAAATGGGAATAATTACGACATGTTCTTGTACACCGTATTTAATTGGAAACGCACCTCATTATGGACAACACATTGCTTGGGCCGAAAGTAGCGCTGTTTGTTATTCCAACTCCGTTATTGGAGCTCGAACGAATCGAGAGGGCGGACCAAGCGCATTGGCAGCGGCTTTAACCGGTAAAACGCCTAAATACGGTTATCATTTGGACGAAAATCGTCACAGCCAAGTCTTGTTTAAGATAAACGCTTCAGTCAAAAGTACTGACGAATTTGGCGTACTGGGAAAATTAATTGGCGATAAACTAGTTGAATTAGGAAAAAAAGTCCCTTATATTGTGGGAATTCCTTCTGCTACCGTTGAAGAGCTTAAGTCTTTTTGCGCTTCCGTCGCTACCTATGGTGGAACAGCATTATTCCATATGGAAGGAATTACTCCTGAGTATAATAAATACCCTAAACCAAGTGAAATTGTTATTGAAATTAATCAGGACGATTTAGATATAACTCGTGCTGATCTTATTGACGACGACCTTGAGATAGATTTTGTGAGTCTAGGTTGTCCTCACGCTTCAATTCACGAAATTGCGAAAATTGCAAAATTGTTAGAAGGAAAAAAAGTAAAGAAAGAATTTTGGATTACTACTGCTCGACCTACAAAAAGAATCGCAGACGAAGCCGGTTATTCTAAAATTATTGAAGATGCTGGAGCAAAATTTGCTGCAGATACCTGTTGTGTCGTGGCTCCAATTAAAGGTCGCTTCAAGGGAATCATGGTGGATTCTGCAAAGGCGTGTTATTACGGCCGCGCAAAGAATAAATTCAAAGTAAAAATTGGATCAATGGAACAATGCGTTGAGGAGGCGCTTAAATGAAGCTAGAAGGAAGAAAAATCTATAAAGGAATTGCTGAGGCAGAAGCGATTGTAACTAGAGATGGGATTTCATTTTATGGTGGCGTAGATCCTGACACCGGTATAGTTGTCGAGATTGGGCACGAACTTGAAGGACAATCCATTACAGGAAAAGTTCTTGTATTTCCTACGGGTAAAGGCTCGACTGTAGGGTCGTACACGATGTATAGAATGAAAAAAAACAACATGGCTCCAGTAGCAATCGTAAACGAAGAGATCGATACTATAATAGCGGTAGGTTGCATAATTAGTGAAATTCCATGCGTAGATAAAATTAATATTAAAAATATTAAGACTGGACAAAAAGTACTTGTTAATGGTTCAGAAGGTATTGTGGAGGTGAAATAAACGGGAACTGGAAAAGGATATGGTAAGACCATTCTCTTTGGCGAAATTTACTTCCCATTTCGGTAGTAGACGCAATCATTTTGTAGTTTATGGTCTTCCCGCTATGGCTTCGGCATTAGCTTCCTATACAACCGCAGATGTTAAAGTTGTTAATGGACAAAACTGGACTGTCGACGATCAGAGACCCGCTACACCGGGTTATAAAAAAAAGAAATACAATGAGGCAATGCAATCTATTCAAAATGTAATCGATCATTTAAAAATAGATACAGAGCGTCAAAAACTTGAAATCACTTTCACCGGAAATTTAATTGCTGCAAGTGGAGTTGGCGCTTCTGCCGCTCAATGCACATCTCTTGCTCGTGCACTCAACGATAGCTTTAATCTAAAATTAGACAATGAAAAGATAAATGAGGCTGCGTACGAAGGAGAGAAAGCTTATCATGGAACCCCTTCTGGTATCGATAACACGGCTTCGACTTATGGTGGATTGATTTGGTTTGTGAAAAATTTAAGTGGTGGAAAAAATACGATGGACTTCCTTCAATCGCTAAAAAAGATGCACTTGACAATCGCAAATTCAGGAATAACAGCTTCAACAACGGAAGTAGTTGCTGATGTTCGACGTTTAAAGGAAACTAATTCAGAAGAATTTGAGAAGATACTAAACGAATATAAGGCTCTATCAGAAAAAGCAAAAAAAGCCTTGCTTGAAGGTGATATTGCCACTATAGGAAAATTAATGAATCAAAACCACAAATTACTTCAAAAAATCACAGTTTCAGGAAAAATAAACGATAAATTGGTGGAAATAGCACTAAAAAATGGAGCGATTGGAGCTAAAATGACGGGGACGGGTCGAGGTGGTTTAGTAATCGCTTTAGCAGAAAATGAAGAAATACAAGAATATATCGCCAAGGCTATCGAAAAAGAAGGCTATGACGCCTGGAGAACAATGATAGGATGAGTGTTAATTAAAATTGAAAAGTAGTAATGAAATATTTCTGTTAAAATTGGGTGGAAGTTTATTAACTGATAAAAATATTCCTTTTTCTATCAGAGAAGAAATTGTAAAAAGCGCAATTCAACAAATAATAGATGCTAATAAAAAATTAATCTTAATCCATGGAGGAGGGTCCTTTGGACATCCGATTGCTAAAAAATATAACATTTCTCAAGGAATCAATATTTCTATAAAGAATCAGATATTTGGGCTAACTAAAACACACGAAGCGATGGTTAAATTCAATTCGCAAATAATTGAAGAGTTTTTAGAAAAAAAGTATCCTGCTCTTTCCATTCAACCTTCAAGTATTTTTATCAAACGCTTAAACGAAATTTCTTTTGAATCTATCGAGCTAATTGAAACTTCGCTTGATCTTGGAATTCTACCCGTTTTATATGGAGATATTATTCTTGATAAAGAAGGCAATTTTTCAATAATTTCTGGAGATCGCATCATTTTGGAATTGTGTAAAAACCTGAATAAATATAGCATTTCTAAAGTTATTTTTGCTATTGAAAAAGATGGAATTTTTGTTGAAGATATTGAAAATGATAAAAAAATTATAAAATTAGCCTTAGAAATTAGTCTTGATGAGTTAGATAAAATTAAATTAGCCGATTTAGGAAATAAGATTGATGTTACGGGAAGTATTAGAGGAAAAATTCACGCGATTAAAGAAATTTGTAGATTAAATATTCCAGTTCAGGTTATAAACGGTCTGACTGACGGTAACATCTTTAAGGCCTTAAGCAATCAAAAATTAATCTGTACGAACATTAGTGGAATTCATGACGAAAAAAGGTTATCAGAGATTTATATGAGAAAGTTAGAACATCTCAAGATTCCAATCATATCTAATGTCCAACACATAAAAAATTATTTTGATAACATAAAATTAATTCATCATTCGCTTCCGGAAGTCGAATTAGATGATATTGACATCGCAACAATGTTTTTTAATAAAAAGATCTCCGCTCCAATTTGTATTTCCGCTATAACCGGTGGGCATCCAATATCTAAAGCAATAAACAGAATTTTAGCTAAAGCTGCAGAAGAAGAAAACATCATAATGAGCGTAGGCAGTCAACGCATAGGCTTGGAAGATCCTTCTACCCGTGAGTCTTTTGAGATTGTTCGTGAAGTTGCACCTAACATTCCGATAATTGGAAATATAGGAATCGGTCAAATAAATTCTTCCACATTTAAAAAAGAAGATTTTATTGAATGTATTGAAATGGTAAAAGCAGATGTAATGGCCATTCATTTTAATGCTTTACACGAATTAGTCCAAAGCAACGGAAATATATCCTATAAAAATTTCTTTGAAAAATTTCAAATAATTCGAAAAGAAACTAATATTCCAATAATCGCAAAAGAAGTGGGAACTGGCTTCAATAAGGATTTAGCCTTGAGTCTTGATTCAATAGGCTTCGATGGATTTGATGTCGGAGGCACTGGAGGTACTAGTTTTGCTGCAATTGAATCTCACCGAGATAATTTTAGTTTTGAAAAATATACGAGAAGACTCGCAGATTCTTTTAGAGAATGGGGTATCCCTACACCTCTAACCATTCTTTATGTAAGAAAAGTTTCTAAAAAATTGATTATAGCCACTGGTGGACTAAGGAATGGAATAGATATTGCCAAAAGCATCTCATTAGGTGCTGATATCGGAGGATTTGCTTATAAATTTCTATTATCCGCTTGGAAAGATTATAAGAACAACACTTTTATTCACACAATTAAAGAAATAAAAACATTGAAAGACGAGTTGCGTTCTTCCTTATGGTTAACGAATATAACAAACATAGAAAATCTTAAGGACAATAAGGACAAAAGAGTTCTGCTTGGAGAACTATATCAATGGTTAAACCAATAATTGTAGTTGGTAAAAAATAAAAAAAAATTAAGGATATAAATCTTTTAAACTAATCGAAAATTACTTTTAGGTTTTAATTTTTTGAGCTTATTTTAAAAACTCCTTCCAAATTGTTTAAAATAGCCTCCCGAGAAAATAACAGCGGAATATATTTGCCTTTAACGTAAAATTTCATTAAATCTTTATAGTGTTTGTGGAAAGGCAACCCTGTTTGACCTCCCGGAAGAACGAATACTGATTTATCCCAATCAGACAAATCGTGAATTTGACGGAAAGATGGCCCAACAGCCATCGCGTAGTCGTTAAACGGATCGAAATAGCCGTTATTAAGAGTATTCGAATCTCCTCCCATTTTAAATGGACCAATGTTTAAAGCTTTTCCATCCTCATTAGCGAGCGAGAATGGGTGAACTAATGTAAGTTTATGTAGGTTTCCCCATTCCCATTTAGAATAATCTGAATTAAGTTTTTCCGAAAGAAAATTAATCGTATCTTGAAGTGAATTAAAAAGAAGTTCCTCAAGTTCGTTTTGATTATTATCGAATAACTTAAATAATCTTTTAAGATCAAAAGGTCTAGACCCTAGAAAAGGTTCTAAGAGTTCTTCACCTATATGTGGAATTAAGATTGCTTTAAGGGTTTCTTGGTGCCAGATTTTATATATCGTACCCGCAACACTTTTTTTTATTAAATTATAATCCCACTTCTTTAATAGTAGTAATATATCAGAATATTTTTCTAATAAATCACTTGATTTTAAATAATCCAACATTATTGGTAATAATTCAGAGGCTTCTTCCGTGTAATAATCAAGTTGCATATCTTTAAAATCTTGGATAGAGAATTTTACTTTCGATTGGAGTAAATTTTTTAATCGCATTTGCCGATAGGGTTCGATAGTATCCTGACCTATAAGTAACCCATTTGGAGCTTTATCTTCATTATAATTTGCGGTATAAACAAATCCGTGTCCGGGATTGTAAATTGAGAGTAAGTCTTCGAAAGAAGATAAATTTTTCCAATCGTATTTTTGATCCGTTCCAGGCGATACCATGGCACCATTTCCATATTTTCTTATGGGAATTTTCCCACCATGTTGAAGTCCTATGTTTCCAGTTTTGTCGCCATAAATAAAATTTTGAGGGTTAATGGTTAATAATTTAAGACCATCTTGAAATTCAGCCCAGTTTGAAGCCTTATTTACTTTCATAAACCCTTCTAATGACTCAAATAAGTTTGCTTCAGAACTAGTCCACCGCATAGCATACTTATCAGGAAGGTTTATCTTATAGAATTTTCTATCTTTTTCAAAATATTCAACAACGGGACCGAATTTTGAAACCAATACCTGAAATGGTAATAGGTTATCCTTGTTTTTAATTGTTATTGGATCGTCAATAACATCGAAATCTACCCATTGACTATTGTATCTGTATTGGCGATCGTTCTCAGGATTTAATTCTAATTTAAATAAGTCTATAGTATCTGCACCCACATTTGTACAACCCCAAGCGATTTTTTCGTTGTGCCCTAAAACGATTGAAGGCAAACCAGGGAAAGAAGATCCAATTGTATTTAGTTCCGGACAATTTAGATGAATAAAAAACCATATCGCTGGTAGTGTAAGGGGTAAATGAGGATCGTTTGCAAACAGTACTGCTCCAGAATCTGACTTACTAGGGCTGATAACCCATCCATTACTTCCTAATGATTCGCTTACATTAGTGCCCTCATAAAGAGGAATAAGTTTATCAGCCATTTCATGCCCTAATTTACCGATAAGATGCTCTCGTAATAACTCAAGGGGATATGCCCAATTACTTAATCCCCATTCGATAATACTAATGATTTTAAGTGAATCTTCAAGATTCCAATCTCTAAGTTTAAGATCAAGAACTACAAATTCAATAGGGGGATTGATTCTTGCTTCTTCTATACCAACATTTACACCTTTCACATAACTTTCTAATAAATATAATACTTTAGAATCTTTTTTTTCTGACAATTTTTCTACGGAATTTTTTGCGATCCGGTGTAATCCAATAATTTTATAATGCTTATCGCTATCAAGAGTAGCTTCTCCAATTAATTCCGAAAGTTCTCCGGTCGTTAAACGTCGGAAAATCTCCATTTGCCACAATCTGTGATGCGCATGAACATATCCTTGAGCGAAATAAGCATCTTCGATCGATTTAGCGAAAATATGAGGGATTCCCCAATTATCCCACAATATTTCGATTTTATCATTAATTCCCACCAATTCTAAAGAACCATCTACGGGTGGGAAAGCTTTTTTTGCAATTTCAAGCAATTCTTCCATAATTCAAATACCTTCTATTATTTATTTGAAAATAATTATTTATGATTTTTTGATTAATTTAAATATTTCGTAAGGAGTGAAATTATACCCACCATAGTAGGAAGATTAATTCTGTTACCTTTAAAATAGATGATTTTAGTAAGTGTATAAAATGGTAAAGGCAGATATAATGGCCATTCATTTTAATGCTTTACACGAATTGGTCCAAAGCAACGGAAATATATCCTACAAGAATGTCTTTGAGAAATTTCAAGAAATTCGTAAAGAAATTAACATTACAATAATTGCCAAGGAAGTAGGAACAGGATAGAACTCGTTTATAATAAAATATTTCAATAGCTCCCCCATCTCTTTATCCCGCTTTCAATACCTATTTGATCAAGTATTCTTCCTACGAAATATTTATTTAGTTCATTGATATTTTTAGGTTTAATATAGTAAGAAGGAATTGGTGGCGCGATAACAACTCCCAATCTTGATAGCTTTAGCATATTTTCAAGGTGAATCGCGCTAAAAGGCGTTTCTCGAACTACTAAGATGAGTTTTCTTCGTTCTTTGATTGTTACATCTGCGGCTCTGGTTATTAAGTTATCTGCATAACCATTAGCAATAGAAGCCAAGGTTTTCATCGAGCACGGAATAATTACCATAGCATCAATTTTATAAGAACCACTGGCGGGGTTTGCCATTAAATCATTAACATCGTAATGTTTTGTTGATAGATCAATTATATCATTTAGCTTCCAATCAGTTTCAATGTTAATGATTTTCTCAGCTACTCTTGATATTATTAATTCAGTTTCAACTTCTTTTTTCTTCAGTTGTTGTAGCAAGATAATCGCTAGGTTAGCACCACTAGCACCCGTAATAGCAATTAATAAAACCAAATTTTTCACCAATGGAGTTTAAGATATTTTAATTAATTAGAGTTATAATATAATTCTATAATTATTTTTAGATATTATCTATTTTTCTCTAAATTATGATAAAATAATTATTGGTGAAAAAGTTAAATTGGGATGTTTCATTTAATTTATAAAGTGTTAATTATTCTAAATATAATTCATTTATTAATTTTTTTTTGAGTAATAATACATCAGTTTAATACAAATATTTTGAGGAGATAAAATATTAGCGAAGAAAACCTTGAGGATAAGCTTATAATTCGAGATTTGGGGAGTAATCATCGCCGTGATAAGCTTGAAATCTCATATAAAGTTGTAAATATTGTAGCTACAGTTATTACCGAAATTGATGGTGCGATTGATTTAAATCAAATAATTCAAAGAATCTCCAATGTGGAATATCATCCTGATCGTTTTCCAGGGCTTATTATGAGACTTGAAAATCCACATGCTACTTTATTAATTTTTTCTTCGGGTAAAATGGTAATTACTGGTCTTAGAAAAACCACAGATGCTAACTTAGCAGCTCAACAAGCAATTGAAAAGATGCAAAACATCGGAATCAAAATAAAAAATCCAAAAATTACTATTCAAAATATTGTAGCAACTAGTAGTCTGAATATGAATGTAGATTTGAATATGTTAACTATTATGATGGACAATGTTATGTACGAACCTGAAGTATTTCCCGCAGCAATTTATAAAATGCAGGATCCAAAGGTAGTTTTTTTAATTTTTTCTTCAGGAAAAATAGTATGTTTAGGTGCTAAAGTTAAAGAAACGATTGATGAAGCTATACCGATATTAATTAAACAACTTAGTGAATCTGAGGTTACTGATTAATTTTAAAAAACATTAGAACACTAGAACTATTACAAAAAGGAAATCATATCTTTTATTGCTCGACTCACTAAATAGAGTTGTATATTTCTAGCTCCACCAATAATCTCTTGCACTTTTGCAACTTCTAAAGCTCTATCGATTCGCAGGTTATCGGTAAACGCAATTCCTCCACATAATTGCTGAGTTTCATACGAGATTTTGTGAGCTAAGTTAGACGCAAGAAATTTCGCTCCTGAGCTAAACGATGCGTTGTACTTTATGTATTTTTTCTCTTCAAAATGTTGGCGTTCTATAGTCTTATCGTATTCTGTTGCGCTTGTGAAACCTAACTCCGTAGCGGCCATTAATTCAGTGATTAACTGAGTGATTGGAAAAGAAACACCTTGAAAGTCGTATATCGGGCGATTGAATTGAGTTCTAATGTTTGTATATATAAGAGCCGTAATTGCTGTAAGCCAAGCGATACCAAGGCTAGAACCTATAATAGCGCACCTCTCAGCAACTAGCCCAGAAAAAAGGTTCTTATATCCTTGACCTTTGTCACCAAGAACATTTTCTTTGGGAATTTTAACGGAATTAAAAATTGTTTGTCCAATTTCTACCCGGGGAACGGATTGAATGCCGAGCCTGTTAGTTTCTAAACCTTCAAAACCTCGCTCAACAATGACTTGGTACATTGTACTTCGAGGATTTGATGTGTCTGATACGCCATAAACTATGAAATAGTCCGCGTTAGGTCCATTTGTAGTGTATAGTTTTTCCCCATCCATAATTAGATGATCTCCCTTGTCCTGAATTTTAGTTTTCATATTAACCGCATCAGACCCTTGGTACTTTTCCGTTATACATATACATCCTATCTTTTTACCCGTTATGATTTGATGTAAAACTTCAGTGATACGGTCGCTTTTACCAAATTGGAATAAAGGATTTGCAAATATTACGCCAGTTACTACTCTAGCCAAGTCTAGTTCAGGATCGACAATCGATGTAGCCATAGCTAGTAGCATCTCGTATCGCATATTGCACCTTTTACAATCACCAAAATTATTTAATCTTTGAATATAATTTTTTTTTCCAAGAATAGGAAAAAGTTCGTATACCTCGGTATTGAGATCTATATTAGGTTCAATATTTTTGAGCAAAAAAAGCTCTAATTCTTCCAAAAAATCTCTCTCTTCTTCGGTAATGAGGGGCATGATAAAATTATTAAAAATTTTATAGATATTTTTAGTCGTTAATTTTTCCTTTACCTCCTCGTCTAAAATATCTACTCCAGTTATTTTTTTCATTCTAAGCTCAATTCCTTTTTATTTTATTTATTTATTTATTTATTTTTTTATAATTTAATAATTATCAGTACTTGACTAATTAAATTAGAAATTACTTTGATTCCTTAATTCCTTTATGTTCTTTTAGCACTTCTAAAGTCCTTTTCTTTTCTTCAATGGCTAATATGTTCGATTTGCCAAACTTTTCTAAATCGGCTTTAATAAATTAATAAATTTTAAATTATATTCAGCACCATCGAAAGAGTCGATATAATTTTCTTTCCATTATATCGGGGGCAACGGATATCTGTCGTTTTCAATTACCGATCGCATGCTTTATAAATAATAGTATCTTAATATTAAAAAGATATCTTTAAAAAAATTAAAGATAGTGGTGTAAATCAATGAAGAAATCAAAAAAGAAATCAAAAAAAATAAATATATTGCTGATTATCACACTTATTTCAATGTATATCGTAATTCCAAATTTGTTAATAAGTATACAGAGAAATATCGAAATTCCCATTGACGAGAGGAATCCTAACGAGATTATTAATACACGACCACCCCAAGAGTCTTCTGTTTACTACGAAGCCACGACCGGATTAGCATATGGCGTTTACGTGAGCGGAGATTACGCCTACGTGGCGGATTATGATTCGGGCTTGGCGGTCATCGATATTTCCGACCCGACAAACCCGGGAACGCCTGTCTATGAAGACACAACCGGATGGGCATATGGCGTTTACGTGAGCGGAGATTACGCCTACATGGCAGATTATGATTCGGGCTTAGCAATCATCAATATTTCTGACCCGACAAACCCGGGAACGCCCATTTACGCAGACACGACCGGAGATGCTTATGATGTTTACGTGAGTGGAGATTACGCCTATGTGGCAGATTATGATTCGGGTTTGGCGGTCATTCAAGTCCGAAAGAGGGTTGATAGGGAAGACCCGATAATATCAAACGCTCCGAGCGATCTCACTGTGGAAGCGGGATATACCGGGCAGATCGTTTCTTGGACGGCAATTGATGCCAATCCAGATACTTATACGATCGAACTGCAAGGGACGGGAATAGTTGCCGGTCCGACCGCATGGACGAGCGGAAACGCAATTAACTACGACATCCCCGATGGATTTAGCGTAGGATCGTACATTTATACGATTAACTTCACAGACAATTATGACCATTTCATCACCGATAGCGTCAATTTCACCGTAGAAGAAGACACGACCAAGCCGAAACTTGTCGCAAATGCTAGTGATTTAGTTTTGAATGAAGGCTATACTGGGCAAAGCATTTCTTGGACGGCTACTGATGCAAATCCAGACAATTATACGATCGAACTGCAAGGGGCGGGATTAATAGCAGGACCTACTGCCTGGACATCTAACGTAGCAATTACATATAACATCCCTGACGGCTTTACTCCTGGAATTTATACATATAACATAACTTTTACAGACGAAAGTGGATATTCTATCTCGGACACAGTTACGGTAACTATTAATTCAATCGGTGAACCGCCTGGAGGAGCAATTCCTTTCGAATTAATTATTATAGCTTCGGTTATTGGTGGAGGAGCAGTAATAGGCGTTGCCGTCGTAATCGTAATATTACTAAGAAGAAAGAGGAAATAATAAAGAAAACTTAAATCCTATGATTTTTTCTAACATTTTTTTTTAATTATTTTGCAAAAAATTTCGATTGATCTCACTTAAATTTTTGTATCTATTTATTTTTTGTTCAATAGGCTCTCAATCTCTTTGTTGTTTGGGCACTCTACATCAAGGAAGACATTAAAATAAAATCTTTAAAAAATCAGCTAAGTCTCAAAACAATATAATAAGATCGCTTCTTTCAAAGAAGACTTCGAGATTGTCTTGTTAACCGTATTATGATATTTCATAAATACAGACCCACCCATTTTAAAGTTTTGTCGACCTAAAAAATTATTAGGAAGGAGGTTTATTATTATTTAGTCAAGTACTGATTATTAAAAAAAAATAATTATTAAATACCTCAAACAAGATCTAGAAACTCAAAATTTTCTTTCTAATACAAATTTTATTAGGTTTTCATAAAACTCTAATTCTGAATTGTGAATTACTGGCTTTAATTTTTCAAGGACAATTTGAGCTTCTTTATAATAAGTGTCTGCTAGTTTTTTACTATGATCAATGACTTCTGCTTTAAGAAACAATTCTCTTACTTCTTGAACCTCATCTTGAGTCATATTAATATTTTCGATTAATTCATTGAGTCTGATTTTATCATTACCTTTTAACATATTATTGGCTTCTATCAATAAACATGTCTTTTTAGATTCTCTAATATCTCCGTCTGTTGGTTTTCCCGTTGTTGTTTCATCACCAAAGGTTCCTAAAATGTCGTCTATTATCTGGAATATAATTCCTAAGTTTTTTCCATAAATTGATAAATATGACTTATATTTTTCTTCCACTTTTGCGTAATTAGCACCAATTAATATTGATTTTTCTAGTAACGCTCCCGTTTTAAGAGAAACCATATGGATATAATCTTCCATTTTTAGATTTTTCTTGTTTATCATATCAATTTCAATCAAAACTCCATTTGCTATTTCTCTAAAAGCATGTTCGTAATATTGAATTGCTCTGAGATTTAAGTTATTATCAAAATTGTTAAAAAAAAAAGCTTGAAGACCAAGTAAAAATGCGGAATCTCCCCCAATAATGCCTATCGAATTACCATAATCTTCAGCTGCCATTTTTTTAAGGCTTTTTTCTATGTGAAATTGCCTAAATCTATAATGAAACGCGGGTTTTCCTCGTCTAAAATTATCCTTATCAATAATGTCATCGTGGACTAAAGAAGCATTATGTAGGAATTCAACACCAACGCTTGGAAAGATAATATCGTCATTTTGTTTTTCACTAAAAGCGTTATAAGAAGCGATACAAAGCAAAGGACGAATTCTTTTTCCTCCTGATAGGAAATAGTCTCGTAATTCTGAATAATAGACTTTTAAGAACGAATTTTTTACTTCTTTTAAATTTCTATTATATATTAATGCTATTGCATCGTTTATCTTAGGCTTATAAAAGCTCACATATTCAGTAAATTTCATTATAGTGACACCTTCTAAATTCTATTGTAAGTAGCGGTCTTATCCTCTTTCCACTCGCTAAAAAACAATCTTTTATTTCCAAAAAATAATCTTTCAGAAAATCATTATTCATAAGGCCAATTCTCTTATCAAAAATTGATGCAATCGCATTGTTATCCTTAGGGACATATAAACTAATATAATCTGCTAATTTCATTCTTCTCACTATAAGAGTTTTTTTTTTAAATTAATTAAGAAAATTGTATAAATATTTTCATTCTGATTTTAATTTGATATATAAATTAATACACTCTAAATATTAAAGTAAATTGAATATCTAAGTTATATTATCAAGAAGAATAGATAGGAAAACACTATATGACATTTTCTAAAGAAAAAATTAGAAAAATTTATAAAGAAATACAAGATCTTGCAGAAAAACGAGGATTGGAAGAGAACAGAATTAAAGGAAAACTCCTCACAGGGTTGAGCGAGTTTGAAAGATTAGTTATTAATAATTATCCTAGTCGAGTAAAACTTAAATGGTCATGTGAAAAAGCAAATCATAACTCATGGAAAACAAATACAAGTGAGATTAAACGAGGAACTTGGTGTCCAGAATGTTCTAAAGAGAAATTAAGTTTTTCTTTTGAATATTTACAAGAATTAGTTATAAATAGAGGATTGGAAGAGACCGGTCTTCCCGGTGAACTTGTTTCGACTAAGAAAGAATATACTGAAATGATTGAAAACAAATCCCCTAGTAAAGTTAAACTAAAATGGTGGTGTGGAAAGGATTTCCATGACCCCTGGGAAGCAGAAGCTAAAAATATTAAGGGTAATCGCTTAAGAAAAGGTACTTGGTGTCCAAAATGCTACAGAGATAAGAGAATTCTTTCTTTTGAATATCTGTTAGAATTAGCAAAAAGGAGAGGTTTAGAAGAAACAGGTATTCCGGGTATCCTTTTATCAACTCAAAATGAATATAGAAAGCTAATAAAAAATGACACACCTAGTAAAATTAAATTAAAATGGTGGTGTGGGAATAATAAACACCAATTATGGGAAGCTAGTACTAATAGTGTAAGTACAGGAACTTGGTGCCCATATTGCTCAGAGGGCAAATATGAAAAAATCTGTCGTTGGTATTTTGAACAAATTTTCAACAAAAAGTTTGAAAAAATTGCATTAAATAGCTTGATAGAGGATTCTATAAGAAACATGCATTTAGACGGATATGCTGAAATATACATTAATGGTAAAATTATTAAACTAGCTTTTGAGTATGATGGCTATCAACATTATGAATGGCCTAATACATTTCATAAAAATAAAACTGAATTCATTAGACAACAGGAATTAGACAAATTGAAAAAAGAGTTATGTAAAACTAATAACATTTTTTTGATAAATTTTCCTTTTAAAAAATGTCCTAGGATGAATAAACCTAAAATAATTCAGAGCTATATTATTGATACATTTCAAAATCTAACAGACATAACGATAAAGGGATTAAACCAGTATGACTATTTTAATAGAAATGATAAAGTTTAAAGCAATTTATTTAATATTATATAAGATGAGCGATGCTTTTCCCAAAGCGATAAGAATTTCTTTAAAGTTTCATCAGTTTCAAAAATTCTGTCTCTCGCTAATCTTTTTGCCTTTAATATTTTTAAAAACTTTCTATCTAAAGATCTTTCATAATAACTTCCTAACCTATCCATTCTATCTTTTTCTTCACATTTTTTAATAGCTTCAATAGCAAATTGACCTGACATCATGGCATAGGGTATCCCTTTTCCAGAAATTGGGTCTACAATTCCACCAGCATCTCCTATAGCAAAAACATTATCTTCATATAATTTAGATCTTAATCCAACTGGGATTAAATGGGGTTTAAAGGTTTCCATCGTTGAATTGTTTAATGCTAGTTTTACAAGTGGGAGCGCTAGAAATTTTTTGAATTCTTCTCTTGAATTTTTTACTAAATTAATTTGATTACCCCATCCTACTGTAATTCTCTCCGTTTTTGGAAATAACCAAGCATATCCAACAGGAATTAGGCTTTTAATACCAAAAAACAAATGAACTGTATCATGTCCAAGAGTTTTATCTATATTGGACTTAGTAGTTTTCATCTCTTTAGTAATCGTTAAAATTAAGTCTTCACTTTTGAAAAAAGGCCAATTTAGTAATTTTAAAGTGGGCGAAGTAACGCCATCAGCAGCAATTATATATTTTGCAGTATATTTATCTTTATCAGTACTGATTTTGTAAAAATCATCAACTTTTTCAATTTCAATCATAAGCTCTTTCTCTTTTAAAAAGGCTCCACTATCGACGGCCATGTCTGTTAAAAACTTATCAAAAGTGCTTCGCCAAACGACAGCGCCTTTACCTTTTTTTGAATATGTTTCTCCATCAACATGGTGCAATTCTAAAGATTCAATTACCCTACAAATTTTTTCTTCTGGGTAGTTAATTTCTTCTATTAGTTCCCATGCAGTAGCTCCTCCACACGCTTTATATCTTCCTTTCTCACCAAGCATTTCTTTTTCAAGGATACAAGTCGAATATCCGTTTTCAGAGGCTACTTTAGCTGCAACAGAACCTCCTGGTCCTGCGCCTATAACAATAATATCAAAATTTTTCACAAGTTTTTCGACCTTTTATTTTATTAAGAAGTTAGCTAAAAAGTTGATGATACTATAAAAAGAGTATCACATAACCAATATTATTAAAAATAGATATATTTTAAAGTGGATTTTGAGATTTTTAAAAAATAAAAGTAAATTTTTTTTTTAATAATTATTATCAAGATCAAGTTTTATCGTTACTATTACGTGCGGTTCCAAAGTTAAATCAAGATGATTCCCTTTACTTGAAATAATTTTTGCCTTAATTTCGTTTTCTGGCTTTTCTTCCAGAAAGTTTATAATATCCGCGCTCTTGATGGAAGTCTTCTCGTGTAACGTTAACCTTGCTTTTTGATGGGTTGGAGAGATGTTATAGACTCTAACGACTAAAAACTCTCCTTCCTCCGACTTTTTCAAAGCACTAAGCATTACTTTTTTGTTATCGATTTCAAGGAAGCTTAATTTGGTAGGTAAATAAGGTTTTATAGGTTGACGAGTTGCTGGTTTAAAATATGAGATGAGTCCAAAAGGGGCTAAAACGACTTTATTCGAAGCTCTTATTGAGGTTCTAACTATTGAGGGAACCACCACCTCAAAAGGGTTGTTAAATTCTTTGCCTTTTATGTGAGCGTTCGAATCTAACCAATTAGGTTTGTTTCCTTCGATAACGAGAGAAAGCTCGAAAGTATGCTTTCCAAGACATTGAGCTTCGGGAGTATTTAGGTCCGGACCTGCATTACTTCTTCTCGATGTAAGATCGTGTCTTGAAAGCCATTCAATACACCGCAGTAAGGTAACAGCTAGCGAAATCGTTCCATCTTTATTTATAACTGCTTCATATTCGGGTAATCCTTTGTTTATAACCGAAAAAGTTCTTGATGTATCGTTAATAGACACAAAGTCTTTCTGGTGGTTAGTAGGTACAGGTTGTTGAGCCCATTTCTCAGATTTTGGCATCTCAACATCTCGCGAAATGACGTAAAAATGACCATCGGAATCTACCTTTTTAGATTTAATTTTTGAAGGAAAAAGTACTCGTAATCGGTGATCTTTGCTATTGTTTTCTAATTCAATTCTAAAGTCAACTCGTTTAATGTCCTTATATACCGTTATATAGATATCGATTAAGTTTGAAATCAGAAATTCGTCTCTACTATACCTATCTTCGGTTAAAGAAGTAGGTAAATTGAGATTTGCTCTTATTTTAATCGTTTTTTGGGTTACTCCATCTAAAAACGGTGTTATTTCTAGAACATTCAGATCTTCTGAGGTGAATTTTAGATCAGTTTGATTTTCATATGGCCCAGAAAAGTCATATTCATCCCCCCAATCTCCTAAATCTTCAAAATAGCAAATATCTTCGTATAAAGTTTTACTTTCCTTATCTAAAACATCGATTTGCCCCTTAAAACTTACATCAATTTTGTAGAACTGATTTTCTAAGCTATTTATACCTAACTTCAATTCTTTACTCTTTACTACAGATTCTTCAGGTTTTTCTCCTGGTACGATATAATAACACCTATATCCACAAGCAGGAACCTCGGCTAAAAACGAGCAATAATAACTAACCGATCCAATTAATCTATATCTTGGCTCTTCGCTGATTTGAACGTATTGGTATGCGATCTCGTTTCCTTTGGAGTCGAGAATTTTGAAAGCGTCTGGATTTTTAAAGCCAGCTTTTTTAGTGTTGGATATTATGTGGAAATTTGCGATATCTTTACGTTTCCAAGGAAGAGGATTAAATACTACTATCGGAATTTTTTTCTCGTCTTCCTCAACTGTAATCAGATTGTATAGATACAATATTGAATTTTTAAACACTTCATTACCGATTTGCTCCGCCCAATCAAACCTAGTCTCCATTTCTTTGTGAACTTGATCAATAGAACAGCCACATATGCTATCGTGAGGGTGGTTTTTAATAAGCCATTTCAAACCTGTGAGCATATAAAATTGAGGGTAATTAAATTCCTTATATTTATCGAGAGACCATATAATTGTTGATAAGGGTTCCGTATATTTTTCGTACAGATATTCGATCGCCGTGTTTCTCTGCTTGATCCACATACGAGCTGAAAATACCCCTGAAAGTAGATGAGCATACTTTCCACCTCTTAATTCGCCTTTAAACTGTTTTAACTGTGGATTACTGCGTAATACTTTATCGACATAATATTCAAAATCGTTTTGTTCTAAAAGTTTCTCGGGATACATTTCGTTCCATTGTTTAACTATTTCAGGAATCTCCGATCGAGCTTCGTGATGGTCTGAACCGCTATTCAAAAGAACATAGGGTGTAGCTGTGAATTTCTCGAACTCAGAAACAACCCTTTTTATCTTATGAAGCGCCAGTTTATATTTTCCGCTTCTTTTTGATAAATTAAGATCAGCAACCGAACCGTAGCTCTGCTTCAAAAATATACCCAAAATAGAATTAGAATTTCCAGGGGAATTCCAAATAAATTCAATGTTTAGGTTGTTTTCTTCGAATTCGTTACCAAACCCTCGCCAGAATAAAATCGAAGGAATTTCAAATCCTTGAAGTATTTGAGGTAATTGAGCAATGTGGCCGAATGGATCAGGGATATAACCGGCTTTCATAACCCTTCCAAATCTCTTAGCAATTTGGTGCCCAATTATTAAGTTCCTAATCAATAATTCGCCGCTAACTAAAAATTCATCTGGTAAAATATACATAGGTCCAATCGAAAGCCGCCTTTCTTTTACGTATTTTTTAATCTCATCTTCAAATTCAGGTCGGACTTCAAGATAGTCCTCTATCGGAATTGTTTGTCCGTCAAGAGTGAAATTCTTATAATCTGGATCGCTTCTTAGGATATTTAAGAGCTTATCCATCATGAGAACTAGTTTTGCTCTATACTCTTGAAACGGGAGATACCACTCGCGATCCCAATGAGTTTCAGGGACTATAATTATGTTATTAGCTTTCACTTTAATTACTTGATTTTATAATTTAATATTAATTGGAATTAATTTTAGTTAATATTTCATTTCTTTTTGAAATTATATTTCAAAATATATTTGGTAAATTTCTTTACTTTAAATGGCTCAGGTCTTCATGGAATTTAATCTTAATAAGATTAATACTTAAATACAGATTTTCCGACAACGCTGAAATGTGGTTTTTCTCCTAATAATTCTAAGAGCGTTGGAACCATATCCGTCGTTTTACAGTACGAGAGCTCCGTTGAAGGAATGTTTGGAGATCCTCCTACAATGAATGGCACAGTCATCGACTTTTTCAGTCCAATATCGTGAGAATATGGAGAAAAAGCAACCGATTTACCATGTTCATAACCAATTCCATATTCACCAATCGTAGATATCATAATATCGCAAGAGCGTGGATTTTTAAAATATCGAGGGATTTGATCTATAATTATCGGAAAATCAATTCTATTCGTCCCTTCTAACCACTCATCAATATTATGAGCCCTTTTATCTAAAAGCGCAGCGGATTCTTCGTAGTCTTTGTATTTGTATAAATCTTTTTCATCAACAATATATTTTGTTCGTTGATTTTTTCCATGACCCTCATATTCAATTATATTTTTTGAAATTTTTCCTGATTTATTGTTTAGATGTTCCAGATATATTATCCCTTTGTCAGGTGTGTTATTGTCGTCGCGGTAGTACATCAATTTCACTCCCGGAATCTTCCATAAAGTTTCAAATAAATTCAATTTCGTCTTTCCTGAGCCGCTTGGAATAAATTCTTTTAATTGATTAGTTGTTGGATGATGATGCCAACTATCACCGGGAAAATTAAAAAAACCAACAGAACCCATTGTAGCATCGAAATCACCAATTCCTTTTCTAGGTAAGTATTGCATTAAACCTTTTTCTTTAAAATAAGGTTCAATGTTATACAATTTTTCTGTTTTATAGTTTCCATGATCCGAAATAATTCCAATTGCAGTCGAGTCAAAATACCCCTTTTCCTTTAACATTTTAATTATTAGGCCTATAGATTGATCGCATTTAATAATTTCATTAATGTATTTTGGATGAGAAAACCCTTTTTTATGCATAAGGTCGTCTGTTTTTGGTATATAAGCAACTGTTACTTTTGGTACTTCTTTGTTTGAAAAGATTTTTTTAGGATCTTTATATATTTCTTCAACTCCCTTTAATATCGATTGAGTGGTGTATTCTACAGGGGGAATTAATACCGATCCTCGATTAAAAAGGTTCAAAGAGCTTAGAAAATTTCCTTCTCCTGCTTGTTCAAAAATTGTCTTACAATTTGGTCCTAAATCCTTATTAAATTTTAGGATATGGCTTCCCTTTCCTCCATGTCGGATAATCGGAAATTTTTTTCCATCTGATGGGGGGTCAGTTCTTCCAACCCAATGATACATTGGTATGCCACTCCCTTCTATAGGATAGTATCCCGAATAGGACCCAAGAACTATGTTACTATAACAAGGGTATGTAATACTCGGAAAAGAAGTGATACAATTTTGGCACGAGATTCCACTCTCAGCAAGCTGAGCTATATTAGGTAGCTTTTTTTGCTTAATTAAATCAAAAAGATGGGATGCTCGAACATCATCAATAATAATTAAAATTACTTGATTAACTAAACTATTT
>JABUBN010000104.1_pt1 | contig 21115 bp, 31 predicted proteins | sample 7240341 | NCBI WGS metagenome assembly JABUBN01 (sample SAMN07256345, study PRJNA390944) | subsurface metagenome | isolation source: Methane hydrate marine sediment | place: Pacific Ocean: Eastern North Pacific, ODP site | reverse complement strand
CTATGGTGTAATCTTCTTTGACGAAATAGATGCGTTAGCACAGGAAAGGGGCATGTACACGGGTTCCTCGGGAGCGCCGGAGCGAGTTACCGGGCAACTACTGGACCTGCTGGAGGGTTTCCATGCTCTGCATCCACACCTTACGGTGATAGGGGCGACGAACAGGTTGTATCTCATAGATTCCGCATTCCGGGCGAGATTTGACAAGATAATTGAGGTTTCAGCGCCTGATAAGGAAGCTGCATATTCCATTGCCGCTATATATGCTAAAAAGATTCCTATTGACCGCTACCTGATAAAGGAAAAGGGCGGAGAAGAAGAGGCGAGGTCGTATCTGGTGAGGAAGATGGTTGGCTATATGTACAGTGATAATTACGTTGAGACAGAAATAGGGAGGATAAAGAGGGCGGATACGATAACCGGGCGGTTCATAGCGCAGATATTCCACTATGCGAGGGATAAGGCATTGGAGGAGAGGACGTTGCTGATGTTGAAAAAAGGAACAATCAGCAATGAGGACATGAAGAGAATGTGGAATAATGAAGGAATTGAAACGATATTAGATGCGGGAAGCAAGACGAATGATTTGCAGAAGAAGTATAAACGCATAGAGGATATAGGAGTGAACATGGTACACCTGAAAGAGGGCTTTGACAAGTTTGTGCAGAGAAGAGCGGAGGAGATATTAGCATCAGGGTATGAGGGAATGCCGGAAGAAGAAACTGGAATGCATTTTTAAAATAAAATGGCGCGGGAGGATTTGAACAAATGGCAGGGGTTAGAGCACGAATTTAGAGTGGGCATAAGTTCAGAATCGCCGGGCTTGTACAGGTATGCGAGATTTTATCACGTGGATGAGGTGATTCATGCGCTTGAGAATTATACCTTTTTTGACGGAACGGATGCGATATGCTCGAAGTTACGGAGGAGGAACGACGGCTTTTTGAGAAATGGCTCCCGGATTTACATCTGCACCGGAGGTCACTTAGAGATAGCCACGCCGGAATGCAGAAACGCCTTCGAGGTGCTGAAATACGATAAAGCGTCGGAGTTGTACATGCAAATAGGCGTGGAGAAAGCAAATGAAAGATACAGGGAGAAGCTGAGGAAAAGAGGGGGTAACCCTGCACGCATCCAATGCTGGAAAGCAAATGTGGAGATAGACAAGAGGTATAGCCGGGGCACGCACGAATCATACATGGTGGAGAGGAAGAAATTTACAGGCAAAGAGAATTTGCTCATACCGTTTTTAGTGCTCCGGAAGATATTCTTTGGCGCTGGTGGGTTCGTAGCGGAAAAAGAAGGGATAAGGTATGTAATTTCGCCGAAAGCGATGGTATCGAAGCGGGTTCTAACGGAGTCGCCTTCGCAGTGGCCGATATTATCTACACGTGACGAGCCATTGGGTACAAAGGATAAATATCGTGTCCACGTTACATCGGGTGAGGGTGTTCGCTCTGAGGTAACACGGCTGCTCAATAATGCTCTCACGTCGTATGTGATAGATGCGATAGAATCCGGGAATATCTCGCATGTAGAGGACATCTGGAATCCGCTTCAAACATTCAAAGATATTTCGGTGAATACCGAAGGTGATTGGCGGATAAAGTTAATGAACGGGAGGACGCAGTCCGCGATAGATTATCTTAATTGTTATTATCTCGCGGTGATAGAGGAGTTGTTTGAGGAACGTGAGACATCCTACTGGGACAAATACGTTCTGGATACGTTCAAGAGGCTTTGTGACAAGTTCGAGCAGGGATTGCTTGAAGACCCATACGTGGTGCGGCGTTTAGAATGGGTGATGAAGCTATGGGTGATAAAGAACGAGATAGGTGATTTTGAATATGAATACATGTCAAAGGGGAAGTTTGATTACCGGAGCATGTACATGATGGATGAGCATGTGGAGAAAGAGATAGCGGCATCGTTTGATTTCGCCAATCTCTGTGATTATGACTTATACGAGCAAGTAGCGGATAAGATGGGAGTGGAGCGAATACTAACGGAAGAGGAGGTAGGGGAAGCGTTATTATTCCCGCCGAAGGATTCGAGAGCCGAGTTAAGGGTAAGACTCGCATCAGAATTCGAGAATGCGGTGCTGAGCTGGAATAAGATAACGATAAACAGGGAGCCGCAGGTAAAGATAGACGTGAGTAGGCCAACGGGAGAGGAATATACGAGGCTATTTGAGCGGTATCCGGAACTTGCGAGGATGCCAAGTGCGGTGGTGGTGTTTTTGCGAGAGCGTAGAAGAGGGGAAGGAACAAGACAGGTTCTCGTCCGATTGCTTGCCGAGGAAGGGGACATAAGGGGCTGGGAGGAGGAGATAAGTAGAGAAATAAGAAACAGAATCGTCAGGAATCCGTATTTAGACTATTTGCTGTATTCCAATAACAAAACTTATAGATTTGATGAACTGGATGGATGGGATGAGGAGAGTATAAAGGAGAGGATAGAAGAGATAAGAAGAGAGGAGAAGAGGGGAAAGGAAGAGGAAGAAGAGATGTAATGGTAGGTGAGAAATTTCAAAAAATGTTATACAAATAAAACCGGGAAGGCGAATGAGCGAGAGGAGGAAGGGAGGAGGAACCGGAACGGGAACAGAGAATAAGATAAGAGGGATAGAGCAGGAATATCCAGTGACAGCGAAAGCGACTTTAAATCCCTCTTTGCTCGTTAATGCGGCGATTCAAGGTTTAAAAAGAAGAAGATTTTCAAGGGATGTGAAGTGGGACACAGCTACCGAGGTATCGCAGGAAGCACATGAATCGAGGATAACGTCTTCGTATGGCGATAACGGCTGCCGGATTTATAACGATATGGGACATCTTGAAATAGCAACGCCTTCTTACAATAACCCCTTTGATGCCGTGGCATACGACAAAGTATCGGAGATATATGCTTTTGTGGGGTCAAGGGAGGCGAGCCGGGCTTTAAAGAAAAAAGTGGTCATTCATAAGAATAACGTCGCCAATTTCTTCAGTCGCGTTGCTGCAGGCAGTGGCATACGCATAGGAAAAGGTGAAAAAATAAAGACGAATACTTATGCTACGCATGGGAATATAATAACAAAAAGGGAAGCGTGCAAGGATTGGAGTCATGTAGAAAAAACGTTAATACCCTGGGTTGTCACAAGAATATTGTTTACGGGGTCCGGGGACGTCGTTTCCGGGGATACCATTGGTAAAGAAGGAGTGAAGTTCGTTATTTCGCCAAGAGCGATGTTCGTTGTTCAGAAGTCTTCGCTTTCCACTACCTTGGGTAGAGGCATCCTGAACACGAGAGACCAGCCTCATGCGGCACGCCACTATTGGCGGCTGCACGATATACATTACGAAGCGCTTCGTTCAGAATACGCGATTTTCTTGCGTGACGTTGCACAAGCGATGGTAATTTGTGCATTTGAATCGGGGTTCCTGGACGATGCGCCGGAGATAGACGACCCGGTGCGGGCATTCAAGAAAATATCCGCGGATACACAGGAATGCGAGTGGAAGATAAAGTTGAAGAACGGGGAGATGACCGATGCCGTTTCCATACTCCGATTTTATCTCGATGGAATAGAAAAGATGTATGAAGAAGGGATGGGAGAAGAAGAAGGAAAGTGGGATGAAATGGGCAGGAGAAGTTTAAAAGAAGTGATAGAGAAGCTGGAAGCCCGGCGAGTGGAAGAATACGTGGATGGGATAGACTGGGTGACGAAATTGGCGTTGCTCGTGAATTATGAGCCAAAAAGCGCTTCTGAAGGAATAAGCATCTGTAATCAGTATGCGTTGCTGGACGAAAGCGTGCTGCACTGCATTGCGGATGGAGAAGAGAGTACGAAAGGTAGTTGCCTTTTCAATCCGAAGGAGTCGCTGGCGTTCGCAAAGAAAGAATTGTCGCAGGTTGATTGGTCTTCTTTATCAGATAGAGTAAAATACGCATTGAGTAATGCACCTGAGCGAACGAGGGAATTTTTCAAGGTTGAGATGTTGAAAAGGTATGGGTCGCACGTGAGAAGTGTTAGCTGGTCAACGATGGTGCTTAACGAAGCGAAAATAATACTGGACGAGCCGTTTATGCTGAATAAGGAAGAGATAGGGGCGGAAATGATAGAGGGACGAGAAATAGAGGAAGTTTTATCAGCAGCGAAAAGATTATATCCTGGGAAGATAATTTATTAAAAGAAAGTTTTATCAAGAAAAAGAAGCAAAGAAGTGTAAGGGGGTTGAGTTAAAGTGAGTGTAATGGTTTTTGAAGGGATGGAGGAAGAGGAAGAAGAGGAAATAGAGGTGGAAGAGGACGCAAGTGGCGGGTATGTAAAGGAGGAGGAGAAGGAACACGGTGGTGAGGGAAAGGAGAAAGAGATGGCGGGCATAATGGAGAGGTTGAAGAGGAGGGAGAAGAAGGAGAAAGCCGCCGACCTCGTAAGTAAGTTGAGAGGGAAGAAGAAGGCAAACAAGAAGATAATGCCTTATGAAATATATGCGACTTCGGGCGAATAGAATTGAATAGAATTGACGGAAGTTATTTTATCTCTGGCTTTTTCACTTCTTAATGCTTTAAATAAAAAGGTATGATGAAAATCGACGATGATTTATTAAAGGAGGTTCATGCGCTTTTGCACCCGATAAGGTTTAGGATTGTGGAGCTGCTTGCTGAGAAGCCGATGCACATAAATGAGATGAGTAAAGTGCTGGGGGAAGAAAGACGACTGGTTTCTTACCATCTCCTCACCTTAGAGGAATACGGATTCTTGAGCAGTAATTACGAAATATCAGAACTGCCGAAGTCAAAGGGAAAAGCGATACGGAAATATAGAGTGACGGAGAAATTGGATGAAGTGATTTCAGAGTTTAAGAGGCGGCTTTAGATTAAACCCTTTTGTTTTAGAAAAAGAAAAGCGTTTTCGGAAAAGAAAAATCACAAGCACCAAATTAATCATTCTGTAAATTTATGTATTTTTCAACTAATTTATTAGAGCCCGCTCCACAAGCTATAATTGATTTCATAGCGTGTTCCAGAGGTATATCTACTTTAAATACATTTTCAGAATTGACGTGTAATATGTTTCCCGAGGTTGGATTTGGCCCTGTTGGTACAAATACCGTGTAACTTCCATTAGAATGCTTATCAGTAATAAACCCGGTAGCTAAAGTGCCGTTATCAAATATCTTAACCAAAACGACAGAAGAAAAGGGCATCTCTTCTCTTCCAATAAATTGTTCGACAGTATCCTTAGCTATGTTATATCCCGGGATTTTTTTCAATAATATTTCTTCAATTGAATTATGTATATATTGACCCAATTTAGTCCTTACTATCAGTCCGAGAAGAAAACAAGCTATAATAATAATGATTATTGAAATAATATCGGCAAAAATGCCCATTGAGTCCGGGTCGGCAAAAATAAGATTTGTTAGTGGTTGAATGTTACCTGTAACAAAATTGAACAGCCAACTAAATACTATTACCAAAATTATAACGGGGAGAATGACACCAATTCCACCAATCAGGGCGGTTTTGATAAAAGTTTTTATTCTTTCCATTTTTATACCTCTTTTGATTTAAAGAAAAACAGAAGATTTTACGGTGCAAAAAGCGAACTTATCTTCTCCACTTCCTTCGCCTTTGCAAATGCAGTTATGAGGTCATGCGTTTCGATGACGGTATCGCCTTTTGGCAGTATTATATCCCCGTTTCGTTCTATCGCAACGATTATCCCATCAGTTATATGCATCTTCGATAGCTTCTTCCCCACGACACATGATTTATCAGACACAAGAACCTCAAATATCTCCGCTTTTCCGCCACTTACAGTAAGAAAATCTTTTATCTTCGGTCGTTTCACCGAGAAATACAGATGACTTGCAACGGTCATGTCCGGATTTTCAAACAGAAAAATGTCCGCTTCCTTGAACATCTCCACATGCTCTTCCTGATTCACTACAGCAACGGTCTTTTTTGTCCCCAACCCTTTCGCCGTGAGCGACATCATCAAATTAGCCGCATCGTCAGAAGTAGTAGCTATCAACGCGTTTGCTCTGCTTGCTTCTGCTTCCTCCAGGGTTGACTTCTCGGTCGCATCTCCGACAATCGTTAAAACGTCGTATTTTGCCGCTATCTCGCGACATCTTTTCTCATCTTCATCTATGACCACCACATCGTTCTTGTCCTCGGTCGCAATATCCACCAGATTTCTTCCTATTCCACCCAACCCCACTATTATCAGATACATGCACGCAAAGCACCTCTCTTTCTTCGCTTAATGTTTCCTTTTGTATTATTATAACTTTCTCTCTCTTTTCTTTAAAAGCTCTTCTATATATTTCACGCCCTCGTCACGGGCTTCTTCCACCATTTCCACTCTCTCGCCACCACCCTGAGCGAGTTCTGCTTTGCCTCCGCCACTGCCTCCAAGCACTTCACAAACTCGTTTTACTAACTCCGATGCGGTTATCTCATCCTTTAGATAAGCCGGGACGGAGGAAACGACGGAGGCACGTTTTTCTCTTTTACCTATTAATATCGTTAAGAAGTTATCGTCCGAGAGCTGCGATGCCATTTTCAGCATCTCTTTCGTATCTGCATCTGGCAACACCTCTACAATAACTTTTACCCCGCTTATAGCTCTTGCATGTCCCTTCAACAATCCCATTCGCAGTTCCGCTATCTCACTTCGCAATCTCTCGTTCTCCTTCCTTAACTGTTTCCACTCCTCGAAGAACCTTTCAACCGTAGGAGGAAGCATCTCAGGAGGCACTTTCAACGTGGATGCTGATTTCCTTATCAACTCTTCCCGCGCTTGCATCTCCTTGACGGCCGCTTCTCCAGCCGAATACTCGATTCGCTCGATACCATCCTGTATTCGCTCGGTGCGCAATATTTTTATCGGACCGACCTCGCCAGTCTTTGAACAGTGCGTTCCCGCACATGCCTGCACGTCCTCGTCCGCGGCTATCCGCACAATTCTTAGTTTCTCACCGGGGGGAACGCCGCCCTGATAAATACCGAACCCGTATTTCTGCTCCGCTTCGTTCCGGTCCTCAAAACTCGCTTTTATTTCCTTGTTTTCCATAACCATCTTGTTTGCAAGCAGTTCTATCTCGCTTCGCTCGGCATCCGCGATTCTTTTGAAGTGAGTGACGTCAATTCTCGCTCTCTTTTCGCCTTTCTGCGCTCCCGCCTGCCATATATGACTGCCCAGCACCTTCCTCGCTGCACATACCACAATATGCGTTGCCGAATGATGCCTTGCGTGAGCGATTCGCCGCCTGAAATCTATGTGACCGGATACCGCGGCGCCTTTGCTTAGCCCGCCATTCGCTATTTTATGAAGAATAACGCCTTCTACTTCCTGCACGTCCACTACTTTCAATGCTTTATTTTCGTCCTTCGGCGTTAAGAAGCCGGTATCGGCAGGTTGACCGCCGCCTTCAGGGAAAAAAAGCGTCCTGTCTAAGATAACGGAATCATCAAAGGAGTCCAAAACAGTAGCTTCGAACTCTACCGCCGATGGCTCTTCGTAATACAATTTCATCGTCGCCGGAATTGATTTCGTTTTTTCTTCCGTTCTTTCTACAAGCGGTTTCCGCTCTTCCTTTCTCTCCTCGCTGCTGTGCATACTCGCAACGAGCGAATAAAAGTTCTCTGGAACATCTACTCCTACTCCTGTTTCCTGATTAGATACCACTTCTTTCACAAACTCCGGCGGCAGTCCATGCGTATCGTATAAACTAATTAACGTATCGAGCGGTATTTTTTGCTCCTCACCTTTTCCTTCATATCCTTTTGCGAGCTGTTTCACTATTCTTTCGCCTTTTAAAAGCGTTTCATCATATCTCCGCTTCTCCAGCGATACTATTTCGACAATTCTATCCACGGAATTTTTCAATTCGGGGAAAGAATTTCTGAGCGTTTTTATTTGCAGGAGCACTATATCCTCCAAAGGTGTTTCTATTCCCAGCGATTTTAACATCCTGAAAGCTCGCCTCAAGACCAACCTTGCCAGGTAGCCCTCTTTCGCATTGGAAGGCACGATGCCATCGGCGAGCATGAAAGCGAGGCATTTTGTATGGTCTGCAACCGCATAGATTGTTTCTATCGGCTCCAATGTATTTTTGAGAAATTCAGATGAAATATCCAACCGCTTTGCTCTTTCTCCTCTTTTCATAGCTCCGGACAAACTTGCATACCGCATAATTATCTCGGGATGCGTCTCTAACGGATGTACAATCCCCGCGGCATTTACCAATTCCTTTATTACGACCGGGAATATCGCATCATAGACGGTGGGAGTGCCTTTAGAAGCCCATACGAATCGTTCTAACCCGTAGCCCGTGTCAACGATGTAAGTGTCCATTTTCTCATACTGCTGCCCTTTTATGCTTATTTCGCCTTGTGGAGAAGGAGAAAGTTTGAGGTCCATGAAAACGAGAGTAGCAAGCTCTAAACCGTTTGTGATGACTTCAAGACAGGGTCCTGCATTTCCTCCGCCTACCCACGGCGCTTCTTTATACGTCACGCTATCCATATCCACACCAAGTTGCCGCAGAAATTCATCGCAATACTTCACGGTCTCGTTCTTCCAGTATATTTCCGCTCCTCCTCTCTTATTGAAGGCGTGATGCCCCATCATCTCGAATGCGGTTAAGTGGCGGCCAGTTTTTCCTATGGATTCGAGGTCTTCGAGTCTTATACAGGGTTGAGAAATGACGAGCGGGTTTGCAGGCGGGGGGACCTTGCCCGAAGTTACAAAAGGTTGAAAATCTGCAATGGAAGCGATGTTAAGGTAGATGTCATCTCTCCATCGTGCTACAACCGGATACCTTTTCATTCTCGTGTGCGAATGCTTCTCAAAGAAAGAGAGGAAACTTTCTCTCACCTCATCTGCATTTCGCTCCTTGAAAATAGGCTTGCCTATAAACGAATAAGTTTCACAGGGTGCATCACCACAGGTGGTTCTATCTTTGTCACGAGTCCAGAAGTGCGAGCCACACTTCTCGCATTTCTTTCTTATGTATTCATTCTCCTTGAAGTATTCTATGTCGTATTCTTCTCTATCCATTTTATCTTATGCGTAATCTTAATGTGTAATCTTGTAGTTATAAATAAAAGGAACGATGCAAGGAGAACTTTCAGGCGGAAAGGTCGTAGTAGCGGGGTCAGAAGCAGGTATCCTTGCGAAAGGATATGGAAGGAAAAAAGACAGGTTAGAGCTATCACTGGAAGAAGCGGCTTTTTTGTTTGAAACCGGTAAAATATCGACAATAAAAGAAGGAGAGGAAAGAGAGCTGAATCTCGAGGAGTTCTTAAAGCACGCGTTGGACGTCTCACCGGAGTTCGAGCTGCGATACCTCGTTTACAGGGATTTGAAGGAGCGAGGCTATGTAGTGCAGCCAGGAGGAGTTGATTTCTGGCTTTATCCTCGTGGTGCCAAGCCGGGAGAGAAGCCGGCAAGGTATTTCATCCGTATTTTATCTGAAAGAGGGTTTTTATCGTTGAAAGAATTAGATGTGCTGCTTATTTTAGCTCGTAACATGAGGAAAGAGCCGATTATCGCAGTCGTGGATGAAGAAAGCGACGTCACTTACTACGAGGTGAAGGAAGCGAAGTTTGAATTCGTTGAAAAGTGGGAAGGAAAAGAGGAAGAGATAAGAAAAGCGAAAGCGACTTTGCTCGGCGATAGGGTAGTCCTGTGGGATGTGGATTTAGCTAAGAACCTTCATATGAACAATTTTTATGGTAAATTGACGAAGGAGAAGCGGCTACTACTTTCGTTGGTTGAAGCGGCTTATTTGATGAAGAAAAACGTGCTGGAAATAGACACGGGACAGTTCATCGAATATGCGAGTTCAATAGAAAGCGATTTTATGGATAAATACGTGGTTTACGAGTATTTAAGGGAAAAGGGACTGATAATAAAGACGGGTTTTAAGTTCGGGTCACATTTCAGGGTGTACAAGGCGGCAAACCAGAAACATTCTTCGTATTTAATTCACGTGCTTCCCGAAGAGCACGTTTTTTCAATGCCTGAATTAGCAAGGGCTGTAAGGTTGGCGCATGGCGTGAAGAAGAGGATGATTTTCGCTCGAACTTTTAATCAAAAAATTAGATATGTGGACGTAGGAAGGATGAAGCTGTGAAACGGAAGTCAAGCGATAAAATTTCGGTGATGGGCAAGTTAAAAATCGGGATATTCAATAATATATAGCTATACAATGTAATCCGTGGGCATCGAAAAAAAAACGAAAAGCTTTTATACCCTGAAACTTAGGTAGAGAAGTTAAGGTATATGTTAACAACAGTGGTTTCCAACAGTCATAGTTTCAATGATAGCTATGGAAGGTACAGGTTAATACGAAAGCAGAGATATAACAAGGATGGAAGTAGAAAATGCAAAGAAGAGGCGAGGTAATAGAGTTAACGATGACCATAACCATTATTTTACTTTACCTCCTTTCTTTCTTACTCGTATGGCAGTTCGCAGGTTATCCCTCGTTAATGGCAATTGTAGCATTAAAATCAAAACCGAAAGACAAAGATTTCTCATATCAACCTTCTGTATCAATTATCGTGCCAACGTATAACGAAGCGAAAGTAGTGTAGCATACGTATATAAAGGTGAAAATCTAATAGATTTTAAGGTGAAGACACATGGGAACCAAGCCAATAGAGTTGAAATTTACAATTCTCATTGAAAGGAATGATGAGGGAAGTTATACCGTTACAGTGCCTTCTCTTCATGGGTGCATCACCCAGGGAGATACTTGGGAGGAAGCGGTCGCTAATGCAAAAGAGGCTATTGCAGGGTATATCGAGGCGTTAAGAGCTCTTGGAAAGCCGATTCCTCTCGAGGTTCCGGTCGAGGTTGCGGCTGAGGCAGTCTTATGAAACTTCCAAGAGTTACAGGAGATAAAGTTGTGAAAGCACTGAAGAGAGCGGGATTTGTGGAGATAAGGATGAGGGGTAGCCACTGTTATTTATACCATTCTGAAAAGGATAGACTTGTAACGGTTCCAGTCCACGCAGGTAAAATTATCGCTTTGAAAACTTTAAAATCAGTTTTAAAACAGGCTGAGATGAGTATCGAGGAGTTTAAGGAGCTTCTATGACATAGAAAAAAAACGAAAAGCTTTTATACCCTGTTTTAAAATTTAAGTATAGTATGAAGAAAATAGTGTCGATGCAAAAGCGAAGTGTAAGCCGTGCGAATTTTTACCTTCAACTAAATATTCTTTACATTTTATTTTACCAAATTTTCGCACAGCGTAAACAAAAATTTCGATATAGGGGGATGGATATGAAGAACTGGTGTAAGTGGATGTTCAATGGTTTAGAGGCTTTATATCAATGAAAACAAAATTTGAAGCGATGAAAAAGCATTTATAGTGAAAAGAGGAATAGATAATGGAGATAAATATGAAGATGAATATAGAAATGGCATCTTTAGGTTATGCAGAACTGCGTGAGAAATTCAAGAAAGGGTTGAGGAATGGGAATTGGAGAAAGCTCAACCGTAAGGAGAAGGCTCTTTATCGTGCCGCGATGGCGTATACGAAGCTGAGGAAGAAGGGGGGCATGGCGATGGATATAGTGAATGGAATGATAGTGGAGAAATTGTCGATACTCATAGAAAAGCTGTTGGAGACGCCGGGGATGAGGGTGTTCAAGCGAGGATTCGAGAAGGCGGTTGAGCTACTTCAGAAGTATGAAGAAAATGATGTGTTCTCATGGGCTCCTCGAGGGACTGGCTCAAAGAACCGGGTTATATATTTAGTCTTGGAAGGATGGGATGAAGGGGCAGAGAACAGGTTAACACAGATAAAAACATCTAAGAGGAAATATGGCTCATTGTAAACATGAAAGCTGCGGTGCTGAGGAAAAAGTATGGTTACCATACGAATTTGAGGGGAGAAGTAGAGGGTTAAAGCCACATTCATATTGCATTCATTGCGGCTGTGTCAAAAATATATCATCCGATAGGGCGAAACCAATGGGATATTACACGAATATACTTGCAAGGATGCCAATTACAAAAGTTCAAATGCGTCTCATCATAAAAGAATTGGAAAGCATGGATTTTGAAGATGCTTATTCAATGACGGGGTCTGAGCAGGAAAAAGTATTTAGTAGCGTGGTTCAAAAATACTGCAACGTATCTGAGCTATAATGAAGATATAGTGCCGAATCTGAATTGAATTGATGATAAGAGGATCGGCACTGGACAGCGGGAGCTATTGTCATAGACTTGTTTGATTAAAAGGGGATTTAAAAAAGCGGTTGAGCTGCTGGAGAAAGGTGAAAAAATGAAGTGTTTGCATGGGCGCCTTCGTTAAGGTATTGGTTGAGGGACCCGGATTATATATTTTGGTTGGGAACGGTGCGGTGAAAAGTGATGAGAAAATGAGCGAAGGTACCTCAACGCTCCTTTAGGAAAAGAAAACCTATGCTAAAAGAAAATTTCGGAAAGGTGGACTGTGTTATCATGACAGTTGCGCATGATGCTTTTAAGGATATTTCATTAAGTGAGCTCAAAGGGATGATGAATAATAATCCAATATTGATTGACATGCGAGCGATGTTTGACAGAGAGGATGCAGAGAGAATGGGGTTTTGTTACAGGAGTTTGTGAAGAAATTTGTAACACCGAATTTTAACTACATGAAATGAACAAAAAAGAACTCGTTGAGAAGGGGGAATCGCAGGATTTAGAATTCAAAGAATCTCTGAGACTAAAGGAAAAGAAAGTCGTTATGATTGAAGTAAGAGAAAGTCAGGAGAAACCGGTTTTCTTTAAGAATCATGCTTATAAAAGGGTTGGGAAGAAAAATCATAGGATTTCTTCTAACGAACTGAGGAAGTTAGCAAAAGAAAGTGGTGAGAGAGTCTACTGGGATGAAAGAGTTTGCGAGGAGGCGAGTTTAGAGGATATTGAAGAGGAGAAGGTGAAAACATTTATAATGATTGCAAAAGAGGAGAGAAACTTGAGGATTGGAGAAAATATTCCTACAAAAGAGGTGTTAAGAAAGCTAAAATTGGTGAAAGAAGATAAACTGACTAATGCTGGGGTTCTATTATTTGGTAAAGAGCCACAAAGATTCTTTACGCAATCAGAAGTCAGATGTGCAAGGTTTAAAGGAGATGAAGCTGTTAAGCCATTTGTTGATATGAAGGTTTTTGGTGGTGACATCATTAACCAGGTGGATAAAGCGTTGAATTTTACGTTAGAGCATATCCCTAAATCGGTGTGGCTCATTCCCGGGAGACCCGAACGTGAGGAGAAGTATCTTTATCCTCCTGATGCTGTCAGGGAGGCGATAATTAATTTGAATTTAAATGAGAGACAGAAAAAAGCCGTGGAATTCATTAAAACCGAAAAGAAAATCACAAGGTCTGAATATGAGAAGATGTTTTGCATTTCTGAAAGAACAGCAAACAGGGAACTATCTAATTTAGTGAAACTAAGTATATTGAATAAAACAGGAAAGGGACCAAATGTCTGTTATGAGCTCACTAAAATCTCGCCAAATCTCGCCAAATCTCGCCAAAAAGAAGGGGCAAATATCAAATGAGAAATGAAATAAGAATGGGACAGCAATAGAATGACCAAACAAATTTTATACAAGAAAGAGATTCCGGAGTTAATCAGATATTTTCTGGAATCGAAAGCTTATAGAGAACACACAATCGGAGTTGTAGTGCCAGCGTATAACGAAGAGAACCAGATACAAGATACGATTGAAACCCTGCCCGAGTTCGTTGATAAGATATACGTAGTGGATGATGGGAGTACTGGATAAACTCAAGAGGGGAATGAGAAAAGGAAATTAGAGGAAAATGAACGAACAAGAACAAAAGCGAAGAAAACGATTGCCGGGATACCTGCGTATAACAGGGAAGATTCTATCGGCAGCATAATACACGGTGCAGAAGAGTACGTAGATGCGATTATCGTTATGGATGACGGAAGTGTTGATAGAACGTCAAAGATTGCACGAAGAACCGATGCAACAGTAATCAGAAATGAAACGAACATGGGGAAGGCAGCAGCGGTTCAAATGATAGTAAAGGAAGCGATAAAGATGGATGCGGACGTGCTTGTTCTGTTAGATGCGGACTTCCAGCATGACCCTGATGAAAACCAATGCTCATAAAACCAATTTCAGAAGATGGATACGACTTAGTTCTCGGCTCAAGGAAGTTAAGAGAATCAAAAAGAAGGGGTAAGGGTAAAATTCCGTTCTACCGACCCTGGGGGCAGTTTGTGCTGATGATATGTTCATACACGCTCTCGAAGAAGAAGTATAGCGACCCCGAATGTGGATTCATAGCGCTTTCAAGACTTGCAATGGAGGCAATGAAATTCGAGAAGGCGGGTTTTTTTGTAGAGAGTGAGATGTTATATTTAGCGGAGAAGAAAGGCTTAGAGACGACAGAAGTACCGATTACAGAGATTTATACGGAGAATGGTTCTACGCTCAACCCTTTGAAGCATGGATTTGGTAATTTAGGAATAGCGATAACGTATATTTCAGAGAAACGACCACTGTTCTTCTTCGGCATTTCGGGCGCTGTGCTCACGATTATCGGATTGACAGCAGGCGCATGGGTGCTGTATATCGCATTTATAGGAAGCGGAGGAGTTGCGGTTGGCTCTGCGCTTGTAGCGGTGTTGTTTATCGTTATTGGTGTGTTCATTGTACTTACGGGTTTGATATTGAATGCGCTTACGAGGTTGATAGTGAATGTGATTGCAGAGGAAAAAGAAAAAGAAGCAATGATGGATGAACGTGTGGTGAAAGGGTAGCGATAGAGGTTTAATTAGAGCGATTGAGAAGATAAGAAATAGGAAAAGAGTAGGGTGAGGGAGAGGGTGAGAAAAAAGGAAAATTCCAACGCTGAAGGTATAAATCCCAATATCAAATACTACAAAATCCCAAGTAAATCCCAACTTCCAAATCTCAAAAAAGCTCCCTCAAAATAGAGTTGCTCCGAAATATAAGGATTATTCATACCAGCCGTTTGTTTCGGTTATCGTGCCAACCTACAACGAAGAGAAAATTATCGCGAAAGGGATAAAAACTTATATGGTGAAAACAATAAAATAATAGTGTGAGAAAAAGATGAAAATGGTTAATGAGGGAGAACTTGTTGAGCGACTCGCCCCGCTAATAGAGGAGAGGATAAGATATAAAATAGTGAGAAGCATCATTGACGCCCTTGAGGAACAGTTCTATCCGCCGGAAGAGACGTTCCGGGAGGAATTTGTGAAGAGGGTGGAAGAGGCAGAGAAAAGAGTGAAAGAAGGAAAAAGTAAGCGCTATAGCTATGATGATTTCAAAAAAGAATTTTTAGCTGAAGAGTGATGAGCCAGCCATATGACATAGAAATTGGAGATAAACTGAGGAAGGAACTGGAGAAGTTAGAAAAGAAAGACAAGTCAGTTTATAACGCCATAATAAAAAAGATGCTTCGAGTCGCAGAGAGACCATACCCTGGGAAACCACTTAAAGGAGTGCTTAAAGGTAAAAGAAGGGTTCACATAGGTCCTTTTGTGTTGATTTATGGGATAGACGAAAAAGAACGTAAGGTAATTTTCTTAGAGTTTGCACACCATGATGAGGCGTACAAATAATAGAATTACTTGAGGATGGTGATACCATAACGATGACCATAACCCTTTTCCTGCTTTACCTGCTTTCATTCCTCCTCATCTATCAGTTCGCAGGCTATCCTTCGTTAATGGCTGTTGCTGCATTAAAATCAAAACCGAAAAATAATGATTATTCTTTCCTGCCGTTTGTTTCGGTTATCGTGCCGACATACAACGAAGAGAATGTTATTGCGAAAAGAATAGAAAATTTGGTTGTGTTGGACTATCCAAAGGATAATTATATAGATAAAGAGACAATAACTGGAATAATCCATTTGGAGATGGAAATGCAGGGGGAAAGGATTGTTGATGTAATAATGGAGAGATTCCAATGAGTAAAATCATAAAACTACTTGAAAAAGGGGAATCAGAAACAGTAGAATTCAAACCATCTTTATCTCAAACCGATAAAATAATGGAGAGTGTTTCTGCATTTTCAAAATCAAATCAGAAGCTCGGATATGAAGAGATAAGGAATCTTGCTCTGCAAACCTCAAAGGTTTACTGGGATGGAAGAGTTTGCGAGGAGGCAACGCTTGATGATATTGATGAAGATAAGGTGAGGTGGTATCTGGAAAGGAGAGAGGAGATAAGAAAGGTTAAAAAACCAGAAAAAATGGATGTGGGGACTTTATTACTGAATGTTGGTGCAGCAAAGAAGGTTAATGATGAAATAAAACCAACAAACGCTGGGATATTGTTCTTTGGTAAGAATCCACAAAGATATTTCGAGCCAGCAGATACGCGAGTCGCAATCTTTGATGACAGGATTGAAATTATCAGCTCGGGCTCGTTCCCGAAAGGAGTCACGCCAGAAAAACCAAAACACGTACCAGTAAATCCTGTTTTATGTCAACTCATGTATGATGTCGGTTTTATCGAGAAATACGGTTCTGGAATTTACATGATCAATGAGTTATGCGAGGAATGGGGAATCCCAAAACCAGAATACGAGCTAAGTGAAGTGGAAACAAAGGTTATTTTCAGATCAGGGGGGAAAGCAATAGTGATAAGTGAGATAGAGAAACTTGGTGTGGAGTTGAACGAAAGACAGAGAAAAGCGTTACAACACACTTTCAGCAAGGGCTTTATCACAAACAGGATATATCGAGAGATAAATGAGGTCTCTCACAAAACAGCACATCTTGATTTAGACGATCTGATACAGAAAGGATTACTTATAACCATGGGAAAGGGGAGATCCACGAAGTATATTCCAAAGACATAGGTGATGATTAGGTGATGATTAGGTGATGATTTAAACCATAGGAAATACAGGTACTGAAGACATGAAAATCATAATAACCTCTATCGTTGACCTGAAGAAATCGCAGCGCAATTTTTTGGGAAAAAAATTAGTAAAACCTCCAGCGCTTTGGCTGGATAACAGACCGCATCAGTTCGTGAAATATTTATAGAAAAAAAACGAAAAGCTTTTATGCTCGGTTTTTAAATTTATCTTAGATATAAAGAATATGACAAATAATGCAAACGCAAAGGTTAAGCTATGAGGACTCAATATTTTTTACATTTTATTTCACCAAATTTTCAGACATTGCAAACAAAAATTTCGATATAGGGGGATGGATATGAAGAACTGGTGTAAGTGGATGTTCAATGGTTTAGATGCTTTATATCAATGAAAACAAAATTTGAAGCGATGAAAAAGCATTTATAGTGAAAAGAGGAATAGATAATGGAGATAAAGATGAAGATGAATATAGAAATGGCATCTTTAGGTTATGCAGAACTGCGTGAGAAATTCAAGAATATTGGCTTAAAGACATGGATTATATATTCTGGCTGGGGACGGTGAGGAGGTTATGAAACCAAAAGAGATGGATGAAATGGTAATAGTCCAATCAGCTGTGTTTTATGAGAGATTCATACGCACCGTATTCGGAAGTGCGGGTGAAAAACTTTTTATTCCTGAAGCGCCCTTTATCGCCTATCAAGCTCAACCTTGCCAAAGTTCTCACGAGCAAGTAAATGAATTCCGCTCTCATTTTATTACGCGCCTCGTTACTATTGTAATTGGCAATTGCAGCTTAAAAACCTTTTCATATTGCCAAAAAAAGTTTAGAATAGTTTTTAAAAAATTCACCGGTATGTCATTTTTTATTCCTGTATTATACAATTGGAGACGAAACAAATGTTAGACGTTTCATCCCTACACTTGACGAAGAAGATAGCATTGGGATATGCATAGAGAAGATAAAGAAGATTTTCGAGGGGAATATAAGAGGAGAGATAATAGTTGCGGATAATTCCGTGGACAGAACGGCAGAAATTGCAAGTTCAAAAGGGGCTACGGTTGTAACGCCGGATAAAAGGGGCTACGGCTACGCCTATCTCTATGCTTTTAAATATGCAAAAGGGAAGCACATAGTCATTGGAGATGGCGACAATACCTACGATTTTTCGGAAATCCCAAAGCTTTTAGAACCGTTGGAAAAAGGAGAAGCAGATATTGTGATGGGAAGCAGGTTCAAGGGAGAGATAAAGAAAGGTGCTATGCCCTGGCTGCATAGATACATAGGCAATCCGGTTCTAACGGGGTTTTTGAATTTATTTTTATTTGGACTTTTAGTATTATTGCTGAGCTACTTCCACGTTAACGTGGGCTTTACACCGGGAATCCATTCGATGATTGCTGGAAGTTTGGCAGTAATCGTAGGCTATCAGATATTATGCCTGGGATTGTTTGCAGGAATATATGGAAGGAAACACAATTTATTTGAGCCGGGCAGGCTAACGGAATTCATTTTTGAGCGTGTTTCATTGGAGCGTGGAGCGACCGTAGGATTGGCGATATTTCTCGGTGGGTTTGCTTATTCATTGCATTTAGTTATTAATTGGATGAGTAGCGGCTACATGGAACTCCCGATGAGCGGGCAGGACATGATAGGCTTCACGCTTTTGGTCATAGGATTGCAAACCATTTTCTTCTCCTTTTTCTTCAGCATGATTGGAGGCGGGAAAGAATAGAATAAACCTTTTCTTAGAAAGAAAAGCTTTACCAAAAGAATTATACGTTGAAGGAAGGAAGTCGGTGAAAGATGTGACATATTTAAATAATATGAAAACGAAATAAAAGTAAAGAAAATGGAAGTAAGCGAAGAGGAACTTGTGGAACGTATTGTTCCAAAAATAGAAGAGAGGATAAAATACAGGATTGTGCGAAGCATAATAGATGTGCTTGAGGAACAGTTCTATCCACCGGAGGAGATGTTTAGAGAAGAATTTATAGAGCGTGTGAAAGAAGCGGAGAAAAGAGTGAAAGAAGGGAAAGCCAGGTCTTTCAAAGATGCAAATGAGCTAAATGCGTTTTTGGAGAGTTTGAAGACTGAATAATGAATAGTTACAGTCAAGATATAGATGAAGAGTTAGTTTCTAAGCTGAGGAAGTTGGCGAAAAGAGATAAAACGTTGTACACATCAGTGCAAAAGAAAATGGTTCAAATTACAGAGAATCCATACCTTAGCAAGCCTCTTCATGGGGAACTAAAGGGTAAAAGAAGGGTTCATATCGGACATTTTGTGCTGATTTATGGAATAGACGAGAAAGAGCGCAGAGTAATCTTTTTAGACTTTACGCATCACGATGAAGCATATAAATAATAAGAATTGAAGCAAATATGAATAAAGAGGTTTCAATCATCATCCCAACGAAGAACAACGACGACATCCTTGAGAAATGCCTCGCATCAATCAAAAATCTGGATTATCCAAAAAACGAATACGAAGTAATCATCGTGGACGGGCATTCTACCGATGACAAAGTTGGGATAGAGCTTGATTGGAAAGATAGATAAGTAACAGATTTATATATAGATTAAGAGAATAGGAGGTAAGGGAAAAAATGATAGACATCATAAAGTTGAAAGAGGAAAAGGGGGAAGTAGTGATAAGTAAGGAGGATTTCGAAGGATTAATAAGTGAAGTAGAATCGCTGATTTTTATATTCCCAACAACTCGTGTAAACAAATTCAATACTTTCATTCCCACAATCCTGTATTTAGGTATGGGGGAAAGCTTATTTTTTGTAAGAAACCTCGAACCTATTACAATGTCTGCTTTATTTGTTTTCAATGCGTTGATAAAATCAGGGATGTAAGAAGGGTCATGTTGTCCATCCGAGTCTAATATCACCATAGAGTCTGCATTGAGTTCTTTTGCCGTCTCAAAGCAAGTTCTTATGGCAGCGCCGTAACCTCTATTCTCTTCGTGCCGTACAACCAGCGCGCCTAATGCTTCAGCGAGTTCCGCAGTTGAATCTGTACTGCCATCATCCACTACGACAACTTTATCCACGTGTTGCTTTTTCGCACCAAGCACTACCTTTGCGATGGTTCCTTCTTCATTATGCGCGGGCATCGCCGCTATAATCATGGTCATTTTTTGAGTTCCTTACTTACTATTTTTTATACCTTCAAGAACATCGCTAATTTTTTCATTGTTATGCCTCACTCCAATCAAGCCTCGCTCTGCTTCTTACTTTCTCGATAATTTCATCACTGATCCATATTTTTCTTTCCCTCATCTTCTTTGTAACCTCTTCGAGCGTTTGGTTTATCAATCCTCTCTCAATACCTTCATGGATTAAAGCAAGAGAGCCAACAACCTTTAAACCAATGGCTCCCGCAATCTCTCTTGGTATCTTCTCATCCAAAATCAACATGTCTGCGTTTATCCTTTCTGCCAGGATTATAGCTTCTGCCTCGCCTCTCTCAATCTCCATGCATAAAACCCCTATGCTGAGTTCTTCTCCTAATTCCTGAACTTTTATCCACCTAGCCTTCTCGATTACCTCCGAACCTGCTTTCCCTTTTCCTCTTTCCACTACTTCTCTCCAAACTTCTTTTGGAATAACTATCTCTTCAAAAAACTCCTGCAAAATGAAAAGTAGATTTAGCTTTGACAAAGCGATTAAAGGACCAGAATCAGAAACGATGATCATTTAAGCACTTTCTTAAGCGTCTCTATATCTTGCTCAAGATCCTCTGGATAGTATTGCAGTGGAACCTTTTTTGCTGCCAATAGCTCAAATATCTCCCACTTTGACATTTTTGCTATTTCTGCTGCTTTTCCCAACGATATTTTTCCATCTCTATAAAGTTCCACTGCAAGAGACTCACGCACCGCCTTAGATAAGTCCTTTTGCCTTATCTTAAATACATGTATCAGCTCTTTTGGGAGGTCAATAGTAATTGTTTCCATCTTTATTTTTATATTCTTCTCTTCCATTTCCATTTCAAACACCATTTAGTATTTTATCTTGCTTTTATATAAATCTACTTTCTCATTCTCCGAAACCCATGCGATGATTGTTCCCAAATTACCAAATCCATGCCTCCATGGATTCAGCATAGAACCATCCTCAACATAAATCTCTGTTATTGGCACTTCTATTGTTTTTAAGTTGTGCTTCTCCGCTAAATATATTCGTTTCGTGCCTTAGCACGACTGCACCCAG
>JABUBN010000102.1_pt1 | contig 21476 bp, 19 predicted proteins | sample 7240341 | NCBI WGS metagenome assembly JABUBN01 (sample SAMN07256345, study PRJNA390944) | subsurface metagenome | isolation source: Methane hydrate marine sediment | place: Pacific Ocean: Eastern North Pacific, ODP site | reverse complement strand
GTTACTAATAAATCATTTTAAAGACAAAGGAATCAAGAAGGTTTGTGCTGTCGAAGCTAGGGGCTATGTGTGGGGTGGCGTTTTAGCGTATAAATTGGATGCTGGATTCGTTTTGATACGAAAACCAGGAAAGTTACCGGCTGAGACGATTAGTGAGACCTATGAACTTGAATATGGCACTGACACTATTGAAATGCATAAGGATGCCATAGAAGAAGGTGAAAAAGTGTTATTATTTGATGATTTGTTAGCAACTGGAGGAACTGCAAAAGCAGCTTGCAATCTAATAGAAAAGGCAGGTGGAAGCGTAGCTGGGATTGCATTTGTTATTGAGCTTACAGGTAGTTTACATGGTCGAGACAAAATAGAAGGTTATGATATAATCAGTCTAATTAAGATAGCTGTTGAAGAATAGTAAACGGAATAAACACATTCACCCATTTTTTTCCCATATAATTATCCTTATTTTTTAGGCTTAAAATTTAAATAATTCTCTGTACTTTATACTCACAGTATTAAAATAAACACATTACAAGGTGTGGATTTGATTCAAGAACTGAAAAAGACTCCATTTTATAATATTCACATGAATTTAGGAGCAAGGTTGGTTGACTTTGCTGGTTTTAGTATGCCAGTGCAGTACGAAAGCATTATAAAGGAACACGAAGCGGTACGCAATAAGGCTGGTGTGTTTGATGTGTCACATATGGGGGAATTCCTGTTAGAAGGGAAAGATGTAATATCCCTTCTTCAATATGTAATGATTAACGATTTAAAGCTACTAGAACCCACAAAAGGACAATATTCTTGTATGTGTTACGAAAATGGGACTGTTGTAGACGATCTTGTTTATTACGAGGAAGAACCTGAGCGATTTAGAATGATCGTTAACGCTAGCAATGTCGAAAAAGATTTTCAATGGTTAAACGAGCATATTGGAGATAAAGATGTTAAAATTACTAACTTATCCTTAGAGCGATGTCGTTTAGCGTTTCAAGGTCCAAAATCTGACGATTATCTCCAGCCGTTAGTTGATGTTGATTTATCTTCGATAAATAGGTTTTATTTTGCTCACACTACATTAAACGGGGCTCCAATATTTATAGCTAGAACTGGGTATACAGGTGAGCGAGGATTTGAAATTTCATTTGATAATAAATATGCTGAGAAAATATGGAATGATCTAACCAAAACTGGAGCCTCACCAGCAGGTTTAGGAGCGAGAGATTCGTTGAGATTAGAAGCAACTTACTCATTATATGGTCACGAAATTAACGATTCAATTACGCCTATTGAAGCAGGACTTTTTTGGCTCGTCAAACCCAAAGAGGGTATCGATTATATTGGAAAAGAAACTTTATTAAAACAAAAATCCGAAGGAACAGATCGAATAATTGTTGGGTTGAATTTGCTGGATAGAGGTATTATTAGAGAGCATTATAAAATTTTTATAAAAGGCAAGGAAATTGGATATGTAACATCAGGTGGATATTCACCTACTCTCAAAAAAACAATTGGTTTAGGACTTGTTGAGAAACAATTTAGCGAAGTAGGAACGGAATTTGAAATTGAAATTCGCAATAAGTTCTTGAGAGGAAAAATAGTTGCTACACCATTTTATAGAAATGTGTAATTTTATTACAAAGAAAAAGTGAAAAATTATGGAATACGAATTTCCTGATGATTTAAAATATATGAAGACACATGAATGGGTACGAATTGAAGGCGATACGGCTACAATAGGCATTACCGATTATGCTCAACATCAATTAGGTGATATAGTTTATGTTGAATTACCCGAAATAGGAAGAACGCTAGAAAAAGAAAGTAGTGCTGGAGAAATTGAATCCGTTAAGGCAGTTGGAGAAATTTTGATGCCATTATCCGGAGAAATCGTTGAGATTAACGATATTATAATAGAAAGCCCCGAATCAATTAATTCTTCTCCTTATGGGGCTGGTTGGATGATGAAGATAAAGGTTTCAAATAGTAGCGGAAATTAACGAACTTTTATCTGTTGAAGATTATAAAAAAATAGTAGAAGAAGAGAAAAAATAAACTTTTTTTCCAATTTTTAATTTTATTTTTTAATTTCTTAAAGTATGAGTTGGTTAATTTGGATTTTGTACTTCATGATGATAAAACTATTACTGAAATGCTTAAAGTTATTGGCGTTAATAATTTAGAAGAATTATTTCAAGATATTCCTAAAGATTTAATTATTAACAGTTTAAATTTACCCTTAGGCTTATCCGAACCAGATATTTTGAAAAACTTAAAAGAACTTTCTCAAAAGAATAAAGTTTATTCTAATTCCTTTTTGGGAGCAGGTTATTATTTTCATTATATCCCTTCTTTAGTTGACTTTGTAATAAGTCGAACAGAGTTCTATACTTCATACACTCCCTATCAAGCAGAAGCTAGTCAAGGTTATTTACAAGCGATCTATGAATATCAAAGTGTAATTTCTCGACTCACCCAAATGGATGTTGCCAATGCGAGTATGTATGATGGCTCTACTGCTCTTGCGGAAGCGGCTATTATGGCAACTATAATAACAAGGAAAAATCGTTTATTATTATTGGAAGGCATTCATCCCGAATATTCTGAAGTTGTTAAGACTTATTGTTGGGGACAAGGAATCAATCTTAGAATTATCGCTGAAAATAAATTAATAGACGAATTAAACCAAGATATTGCAGCTGTTTTATTTCAGAGTCCAAATTTCTTTGGAGATATTGAAGATGTATCGTCGTTAGCAAAAAAAGTGAAAGAAAAAGCTCCTAATTGCTTATTGATACAATGTATGACCGATCCCACCTGTTTAGGTGTTCTGAAACCACCAGGTGAAACAGATGTAGATATTTTTGTAGCAGAAGGACAGTCTTTCGGAATTAGTCCCTCATTTGGTGGACCTGGATTAGGAATTTTTGCAGCAAAGCAAAAATATTTGAGAAAAATGCCAGGTAGATTGGTTGGTAAAACAAAAGAGATTGACGGAGAACGAGAGGGATTTTTATTAACGTTACAAGCCCGTGAACAACATATACGAAGAGAAAAAGCGAGTTCAAACATATGCACAAACCAAGCATTATGTTCATTATCTGCCTTAATTTATATTATATCTTTAGGAAAAACAGGATTGCGCGAAATCGCAAGTCAAAACTTTCAAAAAGCTAATTATGTTAAAAATAAACTAACAGAAATTCCTGGTTATGAAATTTTAAACAAAAAACCAACTTATAACGAATTTATTGTAAAATGTCCAGATGTTGATGCTCTTATTCATGAATGCAAGCAATTAAACTTGCTTCCTCCCCTCCATCTTTCAAAGTATTTTCCAAATTTGAAGAACATAGTTTTGGTGTGTGTAACAGAAATGAATTCTCGGGAATCAATTGAAAAGTTTATCAATGCTGCTAAAAATGCTCTACATAACAAAAAGGAGGGAAAAAATAATGGATGATACTGATTCTTTGATTTTTGAAAAAGGGGTTGACCGCGCTCAAAAGAATTTTATTCCAAAAATGGATGTTAATGTAGAAAAACTTGAGGATATCCTTCCCAAAAATCTCTTAAGAGATGTGCTTCCAATTCCAAATGTTCCTGAGGTGGAGATCGTTCGCCATTATGTTAAATTAAGCACGATAAACTACGGTGTAGATTCAGGAATTTATCCGTTAGGCTCTTGTACCATGAAATATAACCCAAAAATTAACGAAATAGTAGTACGATTGACTGAATTTTCGCAAATACATCCACTTCAGGATGAAAGTGAAGGTTCACTTGAAATATTATACAATATTTCAATAATGTTAGGTGAAATTACTGGTATGGACGGATTTACCTTACAACCTGCAGCTGGAGCGCATGGAGAATTAGTTGGTTTGCTAATAATAAAAAAATATTTCGAGACTAAAGGGATTATCAAAGATAAAATTATAGTTCCAGATTCGGCTCATGGCACTAATCCTGCGTCGGCGAAAATGGCGGGATTTTCAATTATTGAATTACAATCAAACGAATACGGTGAAGTTCCACTAGACCACCTTGAATTTGCAATGCAACAAGGTGATGTAGCAGGAATTATGCTAACAAATCCTAACACATTAGGTGTTTTTGACAGACAAATTAAAGATATAACTAGAATCGTCCATAAGCATGGAGGGTTGTGTTATTACGACGGAGCAAATTTAAATCCTATGTTAGGAATTTGTCGCCCCAGAGATATGGGTTTTGATATAGTTCATTTGAACTTACATAAAACTTTTTCAACCCCTCACGGTGGTGGAGGTCCTGGTTCTGGACCTATTGGTGTTACAAATGAACTCATCCCATTTTTACCAAAACCTTGTATAATTTCGACTAATGATGGTATTGTTTGCGAACAGAATAAAAATAAATCAATTGGCCGAATTAAAGCTTTTTGGGGTAATTTTGAGGTAATATTAAGAGCATATACTTATATTCTATCTTTAGGAGCAGAGGGGTTAAAACGAGTTGGCCAGATAGCCGTTTTAAACGCTAACTACCTAAAATGTTTGCTACAAAAGAAATATGAGCTTCCATATAACCGCATGTGTCAACACGAATTTGTTTTATCAGATAAAAATTTACCAAACGATATTACAACTGAAGATGTTGCTAAAAGAATTCTTGATTATGGCTATTACGCTCCAACTATTTACTTCCCCTTAATTGTGAAAGGAGCAATAATGATTGAACCGACAGAAACAGAATCAAAATATTCCTTAGATAAATTCGTTGAGGCGATGTTAAAGATTTACGATGAAGCGTTAAATAAACCAGAACTCTTGAAAACTGCGCCACATAACACTCCAATTGGACGATTAGACGCAGTGAACGCTGCAAGAAAACCAATCTTGCATGATTAGTTTTATTAATTTTTAGAATCAAACCACAAACGAGTAGAAATTAAAAAAAAATTACAAATAGAATTAAACTATTTTTTTAAATAATTGCCCCAGCTAAGGTATGTTTACAAGCGCAATCTCTTTCAGTGTCTATTTTAGGAATAGTTAATTCCAACATTTTTTTAAGACTGTTAGCATTTTTCTCCATTGTTCCTAAAATTTCTTCTATACTTACCGCGAGCTTTTCTACGGGGCCTCCACATTTCGCACATTTTTCTTGAACTTCAACAACGCCACAAATTGAACATTCTCCTGCCCACACATCTAAATCAGTCACCATCGCAATACAGCAATAACATATTTCTTTTTCGGCAGCTAGTACTACTTCTGGATATGTTGTCATTCCAATGATATCTCCGCCCCATTGTCTAAACATTTTAGATTCTGCTCTAGTTGAGAATCGAGGTCCTTCGATACAAACATATGTACCGCCGTTTTGAATTTCTAACCCCTCAATAGATTTTCCAGTTTCGTAAAATAACTTATTTAAATAAGAGCAATAAGGGTCTGCTTGGCTAATGTGACAGACTTGTCCACCTTCATAAAAAGTATCGAACCTTTTTTTAGTTCTATCAATGTATTGATCAACCATTACAAATTTACGTTTATCATGCTCCTTTTTTAGAGATCCAACTGCTGAAGGTGAAATTATATATTTTACTCCCAATTCTTTTAAAGCCCAGAGATTAGCTCTAGAATTTACTTTATGTGGTGGCATTGTATGCCCAGCTCCATGACGAGATATAAACGCTACTTTCTTTCCTTTAAATTCACCAACTTTAACAAAATCAGATGTATTTCCATAGGGTGTATATACCTTTATATCCTCAATGTTATCAAGTTCAACACCTGAACCCGTTCCACCAATAATTCCAATATCAGCTTTTCCTTCTAATTTCATATTTCAATCCCTTTTTTTTCGATGTTTGAATAATACTAAATAAAAAACTTGATATTTTTGGATTGTTTTATCTAAGTAAAAAGTTTTTTGATATTTTATAGTATAATAAGTTATCTAAAATAAAGCAACAATGCCGCAAATAAAATTCCTTGGGGGATGTAGAGAAGTAGGGAGGTCAGCAGTCCTGATTGAGTCAAATAATGGGGCACAATGTATTTTAGATTATGGTATTAGATTCAAGGGCGAAGAGAGATTACCTTTAGATGGAGATTTTAGCAATCTTAAAGCTATTGCGTTGTCTCATTGCCATGTAGATCATTCTGGAGCTTTACCTTTTTTATTTAAAAACAAAGATATTCCCCTCTTTACCAACCCTCTAACACTTAGGATGTCAGAGATATTGATAAAAGATACGATTAAAATATCCAATTTTCCTCACCCGTTCGGGTATAGAGAGTTACAAAAAACAATTAAAAACGCTTCTTTTCTTAGCAACGAAGTACGTCAGAAGATTGACGATAATTTCTATATTACATTTTACGACGCAGGACACATTCCTGGTAGCGTATCTATATTAGTAGAGGTCGATAATAAGAGAATTCTTTACACGGGAGATCTCAATACTCAAGAAACGAACCTAGTTTCTCCCGCTGAACCTTCTAAATTGCCAGAAATTGATGCATTAATTACGGAATCCACGTATTCTTTAAGAGATCATCCTATAAGAGCGGAACTTGAAAAACGATTTATTGATGATGCTCTAAATATTATTGAGAATGGTGGAAAGGTTCTCGTTCCTGCTTTTGGGGTTGCTCGCTCACAAGAAATCTTGTTAGTTTTACAAAAATACAATTTTAAAAGTGAAATATTTCTTGATGGTTTAGCAAGAAAAGTTTCGATAGAGTACGCTCAATTTCCTAATTCTTTTAGAAATTTTGCTGAATATAAGTCTGCTTTAAAAAGAGCTCAATTAATAACATCTAGAGAAAAACGAAAGAATGTTAAAAAGAGATCAGATGGTTTAATCATATCTCCATCAGGGATGTTAAAGGGAGGTGCAGCTCTTGAATATATCAGCTCAATCTTAGCTGACTCAAGCTCAGCAGTTTTTCTTGTGGGATATCAAGTCGAAGGGACTCCTGGAAGAAAATTAATTGACGAAAGAATTTTCGAGTTTAAAGAAAGAAGCAGTAGGAATTATCGCACAAGAGATATTTCTATCAAAGCAAAATGTAATGTAGATTATTATGATTTTTCTAGCCACGCGGATAAAATTCATTTACACAGATATATCGAAGATTTAAAGTTTCAAAACGATTCTAAATTTATTTTTTGTATACATGGAGATGCAAAATCAACAACATCATTTGCTTACGATTTGTCAGACAAAGGTTTTAATTCAGTTGCTCCTGAAATCGGTGAAACTTATACGATATAGAAAAACGCAGATTAAAATAACAATCTCGTTATTATTGTAATTGCTTTTTAATTATTTTATTACAGTTTTCTAAAAAGACATCGATTTTATCAATTGGGACTTTTGTACCCGCAGCAGGTGGATGACCGCCCCCTAACGCTTCTAAATTTGAAAGGCTTAGTGCTTCTCTGATCGCCTCTGAAAGGTTTACCCCCTTTTTCACAATACTTTCATGTGCCCTCCCCGATATTTTATATACATCCTCCTCTTTTCTTTTTGCACATCCAAAAATAGGTTTTGATTTATCTATTATATCGCTTTTACTAAACATTAACATAGAAGCAATTGTACCAATAATGTTTTCTGATATGACTTCTTCTCCAAAAAAAAATTGGATGTGCTCTTTGAGTTGAATTTTATTTTCATTATGTATCCATGATAATGCTTGGGCTAAAGATTTCTTGTACCCTATTAACTGTTCTCTTGCTTTCTTATAAGCGATTCTTCTATCACCCATTGCAATAGCGATTCCTAACGATCCATTATTACTCCTCCCGCAAGAATTTAAAAGATAAGAAAATTCTTTTAAATCGTGTAATTCTGAACCAACTAATTCATTTTTTAATATATACCTATTAATAATAAGATTTTTTATAATTTCAGAAGGCTCAACATCGAGTTTAAGAGATACATATCTAATTATTGCCGAAGTAACTTTCTGCTTTTCTTCTTGGTTAAAATCATTTAAAGTTCTTATATTTCCATCTGAATTTTCCATTAAAATTCCTATAGTTTGTAAAAATTTTAACATTTTACTCGTATTTCCACTTAATCCCGGTAGATTAATATCGGTGGAGTAAGCTATTGCTACATTTATAGGTTTAATAGGAGAAAAATTCAAGTCATTTACCATTTCGACTAAATCTGCCTTAGTGGCATGCTCTAAAATAATAGAATTTAACCCGGTAAAAGAATTATTAGGTCCCCGATTTTGAATATCACCCGTTGCACCTATAAGTGCTATTGGAGACAAATCTAAATTATTCTCATTTAACGCTTTAGCAAAAAAGTAACAAATTCCTGCTCCAGAAATTTCTTTACTACCATCAATTTCATAAAAATAAGGATTGATATGCCAAGGCTTCGAATTTTTGTAAACTTCTTTAATTTTATCGTCATTCTTATCTGAAATATTTTGGGGAATATGGTGATCTAAAATAATATAAGGAGTATTTTTATTATCATTATTCAATTTATCATCGAGTTCTAAATATTGTCCGCTCCCAAAATCAGAAAAAATCAACATATTATTATAGTCCTGAACCTTTTCTGCGATTTTTACAATTTCTTCTCTTTCTAATTGTTTTAACACAGAAATCTGAAAAGGTATACGCTCTCTATACAGAGCCTTCCCAAGAATTGCCCCAGATGTTAGCCCATCTGCATCTAAATGAGTATATATCTGAACAGAAGCATCAGATTTTTTTAAATGATCTTGAAACCATTTTATTGTTTCTGTTAAATCAGAGGTTAATAATTTAAGTTTTTTTTTCATTTTTTTATAAAATTTTAATATAAACTTAATTTAATATATTAAAATAAGAATTTAATATTAAATACTCAATTAAAAAAAACCTTAAGTGAAAAATATGACACATCATGTCAAAATTAATGAGCTAACTTTAAAGCTTGTTGAAAAAATAATTGAAAATAAAGATTTTTATAAAGCCGAAATACACAAATTTGATAATGGCGCTACAGTCTTAGATATGACAAATGCATCGTGGAACGGGGGAAAATTAGTTGGTGAAATTTGTATGGGCGGATTAGGAACGGTTGATTTTACTTCCTATAACTTAGATGGTCATTATATACCTAGTGTCAATGTTTATACTTCCGAACCAATAATTTCTTGTATGGCATCTCAACTAGCGGGATGGAAAGTAAAATTGAAAAAAGAAGTAGAAAAAGAAGGTGTAATAAAAAAAAAGACAATTTTTCAATCATTAGGTTCAGGACCTGCTAGAGCTAAAAGTAAAGTTGAGAAGTTATTTGAAGAAATTAAATACACCGATGATTCGGACTGTGCTGTGATTGTTTTTGAAACCGCAAAGTTGCCTAACGAAGAAGTGATGGCAATAGTAGCAGAAAAATGTGGAGTAGACGCAAGTAAGACTTATGCCGTTTGCGCACCTACTGCATGTTTAACGGGGTCTATCCAAGTTGCTGCTAGAATCGTAGAAACGGGCATACATAAACTCCATGAAATACATTTTCCTTTAGATGTGCTCAAAGACGGTTTTGGGACGACTACAATAGCCCCTATTGCTAAAGATGATCTTGGAGCTATGGGGCGAACTAATGATTCAATTAGTGCAGCTGGTATGACTTACTATACTATTGATGTCGAAAAGGACAAACAAGCTGAAATTTTTGATCTGCTTAAAAAAGCTCCAGCCAATACATCGTCTAGTTATGGAAGACCATTTATAGAAACATTTAAAGCAGCGAATTATGATTTCTATGCAATTGATCCAGGATTATTCGCTCCGGCTATTTATACAGTAACGAATGTTCAAACAGGAAAGAGTATTACAGTTGGTGAAATTAACCATAATTTATTAAAAGAATCCTATAAGTTAAATTAAAACTAACTTTATCAATATAACTCTAATTTTTTTTTATTTATGTTAAATAACGGTTCAAAAATCTAAAAATTAGTTAATTCTCCTTGATATTTTAATATTTCAGCATCGGAGATATCTTTATCAACTTTAATTTGTTTATGGATTCCTAAATAAGCACAAGCTATTTTGGCTGCTGCAGCAATTTCAGCTTTTTTTAAGGTTAGAGAATATTCGTCAACAGGTTGTGCTTGATCGATATAGCGTGTTTTTCGATAATTTCTCTCATTTTGTATTGATTCATCTAAAAATGGGTCGAATTGATATTTTTTTTCCTGTAATTCTGTAGCTCTTTCAGATTTCATCTTGTATAATAAAGAAGCCATTTTATCTGCCACATTGAAAGGTAATTGATTTTTTACTATTATTCTAATGATGTTGTTTATGTCAAAATAATTTAATGTTTCATACTTTGCTCTTATAAAGCATTTAAGGTTTTCAGAATCTTTTTGACACTCAATCTCAGTCCAATCGTGAATTGCCAATCTTCTTCGGAAAAAGATCAATTCCCAATCGATTCCTAACTCTTTTAAAAATTGAAATAACTTGTCATCATTCGGTTTTCTTGATTCTATAATAATAAATAATTGTAGACCATAGTATTTATGCTCTTCTTGTAGGAAATATCCTCGCTGTTGCATTGACGCAAGGATTTTGATCTTTAAAGAGTAAATATTATCAGAAACATCCCTTTTTTCACAGTTTAAATAAATTACATTTCCTTCTTCACTAATATATTCACTATCAAGAAAGCCTAAAATGCTATCATCATTTTCTTTAATAAAATCCCTCAATCCACTGAGGGTTGGTTTTACATCATACTTCGTTAAATCATTTTCTCTGATTGTAACGTAATCAGTATTACTTCCTCCAATTGCTAATTTAATAGATTTTAATTTTAACTCTTTTTCCTCTCCAAACACATTTTTAAAAGCATCAATTAAGGGAAAAATTTCATTCTCTAAAATATTTAGATTAGCCATTGAACTTTCAAAAGGTTGCGGCGAATCAAGCAATTTGTTTAATATTGGCGCTTCTGAAGCATCGACTTCAATTTCATAATCTTTTGCTAAGTTCTTTCGAATAATACAAAAAGATCTTCTTTTTTTATTATATATAGAAAGAGAAGTCCAATTGTCTATTACCGCTCGAAATTGTTCGTTGTCCATCTCATCAAAACTTTTAGATTTGAGCTTTCTTTTTCTCATGAGTTTAGCCAAAAAATATTCTATTGTTAAATTAATAAAAAAACAATTTTATAATTTTATGTATGAAAAAATATAATTGTCTTTTATTAATATTACTCAATTAATAATCTTTTGATAACTTTTTGTTAAAAAATAGCATAGCTAGTTAGTTTACTATTACATTATACGGTATTTAAAATTTTGTGGAATCCTATTCTCTTAATTAAACAAAAATCAAGCAAAAGTTCTAAAAGCAGAGTAACAAAAGTAAATTCATTGAACTTAAATAAAAATCTATTCTAATTCGTCCTCTAAGAAGTATTTATTTCCTTTTTTCTTATAGATTATTGTTGAGCCAAAAGTATTTCGCATAGTATATTTGTCTCCTTCAACATCTAATAATTCAATAGAATAAGACAACGCTCTATCTTTTAGTATTTCGTCGACAATTCTTTTTTCTTTAGCAAGGTCCATAATATAAAAATATCATGCAGTTAAAAAAAATTTTTCTGTTTTCTTAAAATTATTTGTTTAAATAAAAATTACTTACAACGATGCTTTTCCAGTCATCTCAATAATATTTAATCTAATTATGCATATGTTATCATAAGCTTGTTCATTTTTAAGGTATCTTTTGTTCACTTTACCTGGATTATCTTCTAAGTGATTTAGAATGATGTTAAATCCGTATTTTTTATCTTCCAAATCTTCTACAGTTGCCATTTTGCCCCAGAACACGATAGAACGATACTTATGAGAACAATCGTTCATAATATAACCTAGATCATCCACTACTGTGCCACACACATTCGAGTTTTCCCTTAAAAACTCAACCTTTAACCCTTCTTTAGTGCTGTGGAAGTATAAAGAATTCCGTTTTAAGTCAAAACCATAACTTAAAGTTACGATGTAAGGTTCGTTAGCTCTACACATTGAAATCGTCGCAAACTTTCCGTTTTTCAGTATTTCAATTATTGTATTTTTATCTGTTATTTCCCTTTCTTTTTTTTTCAAATGATATTTCGGCATAAATTTTACTCACACTAATATTTATATCATTAATTCCAAATAAGAATGCCTAAAAATTGCGTAATAATAGTAATTCCTCTGGATATTACTTTATTATTAAAAAAAATAATCTCAATCAAAAATAATAGTATATAAAACTAACGGTTTCAACGGTTTTATTAAGAAATCGTGAAAAATTTAATAAAAACTTATGTTTAAAATATAAATAAACTTCTAGATAAACATACAATATAATTAAAATATTTGTTTGTGAATAATAACCATGGCTAAACAAGTACTTGATATCGGTTTTTTCAGCACAATGTACAGTCAGATTAATGGTACTGCTCATGCTGTTCGATTCTTATCCGAAGCAATCGCAAACCTTGGTCACAATGTTCATGTTTTTGCTCCTCGAGTTCAAAATGGCTACAAAAGGCCGAAAACTTTACATTTTCACGAAATTGGGGGTGTAATGATTGCACCTAAAACGGGTTTTGTTTTAAGTGCCCCTATACATAAAATCTTTTTCTGCCAACACGATTATCTCGATATTTCCCACATCCATACGCATGCTGTTGTAGGATCCATGGCAGTAAATTGGTCCAAATATTTAGGGATTCCAATGATAGGAACCCATAATAGTCCTATGCAGTATTACACGGCTCAATATGTTCCGATCATTGGTAAACTAATGACAAAAGGCGACCTTATTTGGAGATACGAACGCCATATAGTAGATAAATACGATTTTGTTCATGTCGCTACTAAATCCAAAAAAGATTTGTTAAGAGATTACAGATTTAAAGAACCAATAGTTTGCATGACGAATGGTATTCACGATTTATATTTTACAAATTTGAAAGAAAATGGGATTCGTGAAAAATATAATTTAGAAGGTAAAAAGGTCCTTTTATATGCATCAAGGCTATCCCCAGAAAAACACCCCATAGATATTATTAAAATATTTAAAGAATTACATAAAGCAATTCCTAACGCTCACCTATTATTAGTTGGAAGCGATGGTCCATCAACTGAACAAGTAAAAAGAATAATTAAAAAGAAACAATATCGAGATTTCGTTTCGTATGCTGGTAGAATACCTTTTCCAGATTTATTAAAATTATATGACACAGCAGATCTAACTTGCTTGTGGTCGTGGATTGAAGCTGAGGGGCTCGTCTTACTCGAAGCGATGGCCCAGGGAACGCCCTCTGTTGGAGCTAATGCATGTGGAATTAGCAATATAATTCGACATGGTGAAACGGGATATTTGGCAAATAATCTCGATCAATTTAAAGATTACGTTATAAAGTTATTAAAAGATGATGATCTTAGGGCAGAATTTGGAAAAAATGCTCAAAAAGTAGCTCAAGATTATAGAGTAAGCGAAATCGCAAAAACATGGATTAAATTATACAATTTCACAATTAACGAACTCTATCCTTTACGATACAATAGAAAAGATAGGAAAACTCGTGTGGAGTTAGTAAAAGAATTTATCCTACACTTGCCAAATGTAACCTTTTAAAAATTATTTCTCTCTCTAACTTTTTCTAGTTTTAATTTACATTTCTCACATAGATAAATAGATTTTCTATCAATTTCTTTAATATTTTTAGAGAAGCGCATAACACAATAATCGTTAAGGCAATGCCCACAATCTAATATTAAATGTCCAATTTCATGAATTACTTCTTTATAGATCCTCCTTTCTATCTTTTTCAATTTAAGATCTTCAAAATTAAACAAATCTATCAGGTTATGAGTAGACACTATAGCACACATGTATTTAATATGTGCTTCTCCAAATAGAAATAATAAATTTTCATTACTACTAGAATAGATTGGTAAATTTGTCAATCCTAGGCCAATATCTAAATCATATTCAAATTTTTTATCAACAATAATTTCATAAAATTTATTAGTTGGTTGGAGGAGGACCTTTTCTGAAGATTTATTTAATAAATTATTTTCCTCCTTAACCCTTAATTCAAACATATCAGGGCGTATTTTTATATTTTCTATAAACTGAATGTCAAAAAAAAAAGAATCGAACGTTTGCTCCAAATGAAATCTCAACTTGTATAACATAGAAGTTGAAACATTACCTATAAAAATAATTCCCAAATGACATGGAAAAATAATTTGTCTATAAGTAGATTGATTTATTGGTAATGCTAGAGTTTGTTTATTTAAAATATCTTTACCATTTTGAAATTTTGACATAATAATATTAGTTTAACAAACGGTTATACTCTTTTTTTATTCATAATTATTATCTATTTAAGCTATTAATAATTTTATTAATTTAAATAATTATTATAAAAATCTTTCCTAATATTGTAATGTCGGATAATCCTAAAACAATAAACTCTCAAGACGATGACCAAAGAGATGCTCAATTAAATTTGGAAATTAACGAGAAGCAAAAAGAAGTAATAGAAAAGGATTTTATACCTCACTTTCTACCTACATACAGAATTAAATCTTTATTATACCCCTTACCTATTGTAATAGTTATTGTTTTTGCCGCTATCTTAGCCTATCTCACATTTTTTGTTGCGGGTATTCAGATTGAAGAAAGCTACTTCTCTGAAGACGAATTTGGTGCCTTGGGCGTCGTATTGAATGGAGCTATTTTCACTATAGTGGCAGTAGTTTCAGCGTTTGTTATCGTCTTTTTTATAAAAAAATTTGGAATAGGCGTTTTAAAATACATTTTTGGACTGAGTTTTGCTTTTATAAGTTTCTTTATGACTCTATTGTTTTCTGAGGTAATTATATATTTAATCTTTATTCAATTTCCTGAAACTACCTTCGTTTTGAAACTTTATTTTCTATTTATTAATGTCTACTTGCCAATACTGACTGCAATTTTAGTCTTTCTACTACTTTACAAATACTTTACTTCAAAATCAATTAATACAAAAAACTTAATCGTTTTATACGTCAGCTTATTAATTAGTGCTTCGATGAGTATTATTTTGCCCTTTTGGAGCACATTAGCTATATTAATTGGCATCTCGCTTTGGGATATCTTTGGCGTTCTTTATAAACATGGTCCAATTAAAGCTATGATAGATATAGCTTCCCAAAATGACGATGAAAATAGCTTAACAAAAGCAGAAACAAAAGAAAAAATTAAAAACGGTGAGATGATCTACGATACCTCTAAACTAGAGATTGGTATCGGAGATTTGGCTTTTTACAGTTTACTTACTTCCAGCGTCCTTATTTATTCAAATAATGTAATAATTATGATTTTAACCACAGTTGCAATTCTGATCGGAACAGGAATTACAATATCGGGATTAAAAAGAAATAAAATTTTACCTGGGCTCCCAATTTCTATTTTCTTAGGCATAGGTGCTTTTTTACTGTCTCAATTTGTAATAAATATCTTTTTTATATGATTCTCGATTTCCTATATAATGGATTTATAAATTATGTTCTTTATTAATTAAAAATTCTAAAAGTTGAAAGAAATAATGGTTGATTTAAGTCTTATTAAAACATTTACGGTTGTTGGTGCGGGAACCATGGGGAGAGAAATAGCCGAAGTAGCTTTAATGTCAGATATGTTTGGCAAGGTTATTTTGAACGACATTAGCGAAAATGCTCTAAATAACGCGAAAAAATTTATTAAACTTGGTATAGAAAAAATTGAATCTAAAGGAAAGTTAGGCCAAGGATTAACCACGCTCTCTCTAATTAAAAACCTCATTATTGATAAAAATCTAATTAGTTCTATTAAAGAAGCAGATTTTATCGTAGAAGCGATACCCGAAGTAATGGAATTAAAGCAAGATTTATTCAAAGAACTAGGGCAACATGCGCCAGAACATGCTGTATTAGCAACAAATACGTCAACGATGAGCATTTCTAAAATCGCTGAAGCTTCAAGCAGGCCCGAACAAGTAATTGGGATGCATTTTTTTACGCCTATTCCGTTACTCCGATTAATTGAATTAATTAAAGGAGAAAAAACATCTCAAGAAGCGTTTAACTTGGGAGTAGCAATTGGTCAAAAGCTACCAGCGCTCAAAGGCAAAAGATATATCGCAAAAATAGAAAAGGAAAGTCCAGGCTTTATTGTAAACCGCTTAACCATTGCGACAAGTCTCCTTTTTAATTGGATTTTAGATATGGCTACGGATAAAGGAATACCTTACGAAAAAATTGACAATGATTTTGTATCTTCCCCTGAATTAGGTCCCTTAGCTAAATGGGATTACTTCGGTTTAGATGTTGGTTGCGATGTTATGAATTATTTTGTTAAAGAGATATCACCAGAATTTGCCCCCGGCAAAACGCTTACAAATCTTGTTAAAGCGGGAAATTTGGGGAGAAAAACGGGAAAAGGTATTTATGAGTGGTTTGAAGGAAACCCAAAAATTAGCTCTCATGAAAAAGCAGGACTATTTAGTCCAGAACACTATTACGCAATCCAATTAAACGAAGGTTGTAGATTATTAGAGGAAAAAATTGTTTCTGGTTATAAAGTAATTGACGACACTATGTTAGCTGGAATGGACATGCCCGGACCTTTTGGAGCTGGTAAAAAGAATTACGAAAAATGGTCTCAAATGTTAGAAGATCTTTCAGAATTTACTGGAATAACCTATTTTAGACCGTGCAACTTAATGAAATCTGGAAATTTTCTAAAAATGAGAAAATAATTTGTCATAAAGCTAAAATTAAGATATCAAAATTTTAAGTAAATAATTTTTCAAGAATAAATATTAATTTACAGCACGTATTAACCTAAATAATCGATACAATTATTTCTTCATGAAAAATGAATGAAAAAGATTCAGCTCCTAAAACCGGTTTCCAAAAAATTATAGATTTTTTTAACAATAATCTTGAAATGAATCGTCCAATCGCAATCGCTGAAGTAGTTGAGAAAACCGGCTTTTCGTGGAGCTTCGTGAAAAAAACACTAACTAAAATTAAAGAAGAATACGATGGATATCATTTTGAAAAATCAGGAAGCACATGGATTATGTGGAAAGATCGAAATCATATTATAAAGAAATTGGACGACACATGTTCTCGTTTTTTAAAAGATGATGAAAAGGAATGCTAAATGACTTGTTCGATTCTTTATTTCTTACGCTTTCTAAGCTTTTTACCCGAGAGGTATAAAATACAACAATCTGGGCAAATTAGGAAAATGTAGGCGGTAGAAGGAGAAAATTCTTACCTAAAGACTTAACACCTAATAATTTCAATATGTAAAAACTATTTCATTCTCTAAATTACTAGAGCTTACATAATTATGCTATTTACCGAATCTGGGGGATTAGACGAAAAAAAAGACTGGATCAATTCAATGTCGAGTTCGTTTAATAAGTTGGCGCTCTTACATGAAGCAATTAAGATTCCATAGTGGTTTAACGGTTGTATTAATATTGCCCCATTAGAACAATCAATTAGTATTCGTTTTAGATTACCAGCTATTATTTCACCAACAAATTGTTTTCCTATCCACCTTAGGGCAGCACATATAGCGGCAATAAGCGTACGATCGGTGTTTATATCTACAAAAGAAGCAATGGGTAAGCCTTCATTACCCACAACTATGATTGCGCTAATTCCGATGTTTTTCTTACATACTTTTTCTAGGTATTCTTCTAGATTAGACATCATAAATAGGAACTTTGATTTCGGTTAAAAATAATTTTAACAAGAAAATATTAGGAATTTTAAATATATATGTGTTTGCTAAGGGTGTAAAATAAAAATTTTGAAATTTCTAAACTTTAATTTATGCGGTTTTGGCCTTAGAAAATAGAGAGTGTGAATATTCACACTAGCTTTATATTTTATGTTCCATTTAATAAAACAAATTTTTATCTATAAAAATTATACATATAAAAGTGTCTAATTTAATGAAGATTGAAAATCTTCTTTAGGAATCCAATCGAGTGTTCTATTAGGTTCAATGTGCGATATTCCCATTATCTCAGAAATCGTTGTATATATACCTTTATGTGCTAAATTTTTATCGGGATTTTTAGCACCACTTTCACGCATCTTATATTTCGCGATTCGAACTAAATCAGCAAAATTTATTTCTTCTGGGCAATTTTGAAGGCAACTATTACATGTTAAGCAATCTAATAATACTCCACTTTCAATGATTTTATCTTCAAATCCCTCTAATATCATTTGGATAATTTTACTTGGAGTAAACTTTTGAACTTTGCTAATTTGACACACTCCCGAGCAACGTGCACACTGATAACATCTATTTAATAGATTTCTTAAGTTAGGATCATAAATTTTCTTGAGAAATTCGTCATTATCTTTTTCAGTTTTTTCCTTTTTTTCTGTTTCTGTTATTTTACTCACTTCTCTAATTCAGTTTTATCTTTCTTTAATTCAATTGGTTTGCATTTATTTCTTTTAATGCCCCCTATCTTTTCTACCAAGAATTGACCTGGTTTAACATCTTTAAGACTTTTTGATTCTATTAATTTAGCTTTAATTACATCATTATATAATTGGTCAGCTTCTTTTGAACGAGTAATTACAGAAGACCACCCATCACCAGAACCAATCGATCCTACCGATATATCTGCGTAATCAGAAGTTAGATCTTCACAAAAATGGCAATTATGACGGGCATATTGCTGTACATCCTTTAAAGGTACAGTTACTTTTTCCCCTGACTTTAAAATAATAATAAATTTACCACCACCGATATTCATTTTAGTAACATCATGAATTTCTTTATCAAACTGTTCTTTTAATAACTTTATTATTCCTTCGTAAGGAAATGATTCCATGCAGAAAAGTCCTATTTTATATTTAATATTTTTAAAGAAAGGCAACCCGCTTGGATATAATAATGCCTTTCCTAATGCTTTCATCATACAAGGGACTCCTACAAATGCGATTTTTTCATACTTTTTACATTTATCTATAATGTTTAATGAGGGTGAATTTGCGTATTTGGTTCCTCCTGTTTTGTAGAGGTCTGCTACGCTGTCTACAATCACAGGTTCTGGTTTCCAGAAATCTTCTGAATGTTGGACAGCAACAATCGCATCTACTAACTTTTGCTCAAGCAGATAATGTAAAATAGCTGTTACAATCCCTCCATCTTGACGTACCTTTATAATTTCGTCTTTAGTCGTGGAACCTGAATACATATTAAAATATGCGCCAACCTTTGCAGACCATTTTAAGGTATCATCTAATTTTTTAATGCTTGCATTAACTCGGTCAATATTAAAGGATCTTGGACACACACTATAACATAATCCACATTTCATACAAATATTATTGTCAATTTCCAGAGTATCTGCGGTTACGGTGATAGCATCTACTGGACATATAGAAGAACACCAACCACATTGACAACAAACACCTGCATCATAAACGATTGAAACTGGTTCAAAATAATTTTCAATAAAATTTTCAGGCAATTCACTAACTTGATAACGATAAAAATATTCTTTTACCTCTACCTCTTTCTCTTCACCCTTGATTTTCCTCTTAACCATTTTAGTTTTAATTTCTTCGAGTTCATCCATATATCCTTGTTCCTTTAGGTATATAACGTCTCGCATAACATTTTCAGGCGGAAAGTCTTTTATAACATCAATAATTTCTTCAAGAAATAGTGGGTCTTGCCCTTTCAATTGATCCAAAACAAGTTTTCTACCTGTTTCGGCATCTATCATAGCATCTAAAATATCAAGAAATTCCTCTTCTGTGTATTTTCCTACATTTAGAATTTCTTCTTTAGCTTCAAAAAAAGCTCTAACTTGAAAATTTGCTGTAGCTTTATAAGTAGCTTCCATTAGCTCCTTCATAGCAGTATTTTCAAATCTTTCATTTAGTTGGACCATTTTTCCATCATTCTTTTTTGTAATTTTTAAAAAAATATAAAAATATTTTTAAAACCCCATCCTTCGCAAGGTTAGTCTTCTTGTAACTATAATTTTTTTACAAGAATCATTCAATCGGGGTAGTTAATTTTTCCTTTGCTTGATTTAGAGGATTTAAACCTATTTGCATGACCTTTTCATAAGAGTCTATTACACTTTTTACTAGTTTTTCCGATTCAGCTCCACTAACCCAATACTGGTTTATCCGTTGCCCTCCGAATCCCCTTCGTTCAAGAATTCGGTTGGCTAAGTTAACATGGGTTTGAGCCTTGAAATTTCCAGTCTTATACTGACATTCATTCTCCCGTCATCCAACAACCATTACTCCATCAGCACCCGATATAATCGCAAAGAGAAGATGATTCACATCTAATCTTCCTGTACATCGTAATTTGATAATTTTAACTGACGGGGTATATTTCAACCGTGATACTCCAGCAAGATCCGCAGCACTGTATCCTCATTTTAAACAGGCGAACATTATGATGTTCATATTATTATCCATTTGTCTAGGCCTCCAGAAGATTTAGGATTTCAGCAAATAATTGCTCATCTCTATAATATCTGATGTCAATTGCGTTAGTTGGACAGCAGGAAGCACAAACTCCACATCCAACGCAGTTTATCTCGTCGATAATCGCACCTTCTTCTTCAATTATAATAGTTGCTTGAGGACATTCTTTTTCACATCTTCCGCAACTAATACAAAAGTCTTTATCTACTTCAGCAACAATAAGCTCAATATCAATTTCTCCTGGAGAAGTAATTTCAGCTACTTTACTCGCAGAAGCTCTTGCTTGTGATACTGAATAGGCGATATCTTTTGGACCTTGTGCGAAACCAGCAATGAAGATCCCTTTAGTTTTTGTTTCTTGTGGCATTAATCCAAAGTGAGATTCCGTCAGAAATCCATTTTTACCGACATCTAAGTTTAAAACCTTGACGATTTGTTCCGTTCCCTTTGATGGTAACGCTGCTGTAGATAATACTACTAAATCTGCGCTAATCTTTATAATTTCATCAGTTAGAGACGAGAAAACCCTAAGATTTATATTTTTAGTCTCAGGATCTTCTGTTATTTCACCGACTTTTCCTCTTATGAATCTAATATCTGATCCTTTAGTTCGTTGATAGTATTCTTCAAATCCCTTTTCAACAGTTCTAATGTCAATATAGAAGATTGTTATGTTGGCATCAGGAAATTCTTCCTTGACTAACTTTGCATTCTTTAAAGCAATCATGCAGCATACTCCACTACAATGCGTCCTCTCTGTATCTCGACTCCCGACGCACTGTATAAAAACTATTTCTTTTGGCGTCTTTAAGTCTGAGGGCTTACGGAGATGCCCTTCTAATGGCCCATTTGGGGCCAGCATTCTTTCGAGCTGTACCTGGGTGATCACATTATCAAATTCACCATATCCATATTCACCAAAGGGTT
>JABUBN010000101.1_pt1 | contig 21536 bp, 16 predicted proteins | sample 7240341 | NCBI WGS metagenome assembly JABUBN01 (sample SAMN07256345, study PRJNA390944) | subsurface metagenome | isolation source: Methane hydrate marine sediment | place: Pacific Ocean: Eastern North Pacific, ODP site | reverse complement strand
AATGAAACTTTTGATAACCGGGCAATTTCTCTAAGGTGTATTTCTTTGAAAGGGTCTTTCAAGAAAACTTCTAATATTTTTCTTCTTTTAACCGGTATCAACATGTTTTACTCTCCTGTCCTATTATATGGAACAACTGTCCTATATTGTAGAACATCAAGTGATGCTTTGTCAATATATTTTTCGCCCATGCTATGTAACAACCAAAATTAAAACTAAAGAATGATAATTCATCTTACAACTTATATGTTGTAAAATAAAGATTGACAAATAATAGTTTTTCCAATATAATGGACAACGGTTCAAAATATTGGACAATAGGACGATATGATGGATAGAAATCGAAATATTTTGGTGGCTACCAATTCTCAGAAGGTCTTAAATTTCTTCTTAAACCATCCTGGGAAGGAATTTGTGGAGAAAGAGATTCAAAGAGCGGTTAAGATTAGTAAATCAGGAACTAATTATGCGTTAAGAGGACTTGTACAAGCGGACTTTTTGTTCAGGAATAAGAAAGGCAAACAAAACTTTTACTCTTTAAGTTATAAAAATCCTATTATAAAACAGCTTAAAGTAACTAAGATAATAATTCAAATTCAGCCACTTTTGGAATCCTTTAAAAAACTCTCGTCTAAAGTGATTCTTTTTGGAAGCTCATCCCGTGGTGAGGACATAGTAGATAGTGATGTGGATTTGTTTATTGTTACACATAATAAAGTGGAAATTGAAGAAAAATTTGAAAAGTTTAGGTTTAAACGGAAAGTCCAGCCCATATTTCGTACACAGTTAAAATATACAGAGATGAAGCAAACCGAGCCGGTTTTTTATGAACAGGTTAGCCAGGGAATTGTGTTGTGGGAGGCAAGTGATGAATCCTGAATTTGAGTCTTGCCTGAAGAAAAATAAAATAAGAAAATTTTTCCAGGGGAAGTCGCTTGTTGAAAAGGAGTTAAATACTGCTTTGAAAGACTTTAATGAAGCAAAAGAATCTCTGGAGAGAGAAAAATTTAAAAATGATATGTGCTATAATGTATATTTATATTGTTATATCTTATGTGCTATATTATACCTAGCGGGTATAATCTGTTACATATAGCATAAGGAAAGAATCATATGGAAGAAACGAAGACTTTAGGTAAATTAAGTTCAAAATTGTTGCAGGTGATGAAAAAAAATAACCGGCTTATCTTTTCGGTAAGTGAGGCGGAACGAATTTTAGACAAACCAAAACAGAAAACTGCTGTTTTTTTAGGTAAATTGGTAAGAAGAGGATTACTTAATCGGCTTAAGGCAGGGAAGTACCTTATTGTTCCACTGGAAATAGATAAGAGTAAGGAATATTTAGAGAATTGGTATCTTGTAGCTCGAGAATTAGCACGGCCTCATGAGTATTATATTTCTCACTATAGCGCCATGGTTCTTCACAATATGACCACTCAGCCTGTTGTTAGGGTTTACGCGAGTGTACCTGCTCGCATTCGTAGTCGACATGTTTCTGGGATCTACTTCTATTTTGTTTATTGTAATAGAAAAAAATTCTGGGGAATCTTTGAGAAATGGATTACCAAACAGGAAAAGGTTATAGTTAGCGAACTGGAAAGGACAATTCTGGATTGTTTGGAACGACCTGATTTGTGTGGTGGCATCAGTGAAATTGCCAAAGGAATTTGGATAAAGAGGAAAGAAATAGATTATCAGAAACTTGTGAGATACGCTGAGAAATTGAATGTTCGAGCGGTCGTTAAGAGACTCGGGTTTATTTTGGAACTTTATAGGCTGGGAGATGAGGGAATTATAAATTCATTGCGAAGAAATATTCAAAACAGTCTTAGTTATATAGTTCTTGACCCAACACTTCCGGCCAGGGGTAAACATCGTTCTCGCTGGAAGGTTTTGATTAACAGTCCTGAGGAAGAGTTAAAACAGGTCATCTGGACATAGTAATGATTCCTTTTTCTGAAATCGAAATCCTTGCTGGTAAATTTGGGGTCCTCAGAGAAACAATCGAGAAAGACTATTGTTTAACTTGGGTTCTTTTTGGGTTAACTGAATCTGACCTATTGGAAGATATTATCTTCTATGGTGGCACGGCGCTTAAGAAAATATATTTTTCAGATTACAGATTCTCTGAGGATTTGGATTTGACCTCGGGAAAATATCTTGAAGAGGAGCAAATCCTAAATAGCTTGGAGAAAATTTATAAGTATATAAAAGAAGGAGCGAACATAGGTTTTGAAACGGTTCAAGAGAGTCTAATTTCTGAAGGAGACCGGCTACAATTTTTCGTGAGATATGAAGGATTTCCTGAGCTTGCCGGATTAAAGCAATTTAAGGTAGACTTGCTAAGGAATGTTGAAGATATAGGATCGGCAGTTTATAGAAAAATTCTTTCGAACTATAGTGATATGAGAGGTTTTAAAAAAGAGCTAAAGGTTTATATCCTTGAGGCTATATTTGTAGATAAGTTAGGCATGATATTAGATACCAGCCGCTCTGAGCCCCGGGATATCTACGATCTATGGTATCTTTTGAAAAGCGGGCGATTAAATCTGTCCAAAATTAAAGAGCTCTTTAAGAAGCGGTATGGGTTTCTTCTTCCACTTGAGGCTGTTGAATCTGGTATTAAAAGTGATTTATATAGAAGACGCTGGCGTGAGCGTTTGGCTAATCAGATACACAAACTACCCAATATAGACGTTGTAATAACAGAAATAGAAGAGAATTTAAGAGAGAAGTTATGAAAATATTGGTGACAGGAGGGGCGGGGTTTATTGGGTCTAATATTGTTGATGCTTATATCGAAAAAGGGCATGAAGTCGTTGTTGTAGATGACTTATCATCTGGTAAGAAAGAGAACCTGAATAAGAAAGCAAAGTTTTACAATTTAGATATTTGTGATAAGGCACTGGAAGAGGTTTTTAACAAAGAAGGAATTGATATTGTTAATCATCATGCAGCACAGGTTGACGTGAGAAAATCTATATCTGACCCTGCCTTTGATGCCCGGATTAATATAGAAGGTTCACTCAATATTTTAGAAAATTGTCGGAAGTACAAAATTAAGAAGATAATCTTTGCTTCCAGTGGTGGTGTAATTTATGGCGAATGTGGCGATCCCCCTCCTAATGAAGATTCTCCCATCTCTCCTATTTCTCCTTACGGCGTAAGCAAGTATGCCATGGAATGTTATCTCTCTACTTATGAGAAAATTTATGGTTTAAGATATACTGCACTTCGCTATGGCAATGTTTATGGTCCCCGGCAGGACCCTTATGGTGAGGCTGGAGTTGTGGCAATCTTTTCCGGGAAGATGCTTAATAATGAAGAGGTCGATATTTTTGGCGATGGGGAACAAGTGCGCGATTACGTCTATGTAGGAGATGTAGTGAAGGCGAATATTTTATGTCTGGAAAATGGCGATAACGAGATATTTAGTATCGGGACAAGTAGATCTACCTCGGTGAATCAGTTATTTTCAGAAATGAAAGAACTAACCCAATACTCTAAACAGGCAGTGTATAAACCTCTCAGGGCTGGAGAGTTAATGAGGAGTTCTCTTGATGTGAAGAAGGCGGAGCAAAAGCTTGGTTGGAAAGCGGAAGTAAATTTTAGAGAAGGGTTGAAAAAGACAATAGATTTTTTTAGAGGAAAGACCTTGACATAGACTAGATAACAATGTATCATTTCCGTAAATAACAAAAAATTATTATTTTCAGAAATGAAATACAAAGAATTTAAGGATAAAATTCAGAAATATCCTATCTTTTCCAGCAGTCATCTTCCCGCCCTTACAGATAATGAGCAGGTGCTCCGTAATCAGTTGGCCCGATGGCGGAGGCAGGGTTTAGTCTTACGCCTTAAAAAGGGGTTATATGTTTTAAACAAGGAAGACAGGAAGATAAACCCCTCTCGTCCTTTTATTGCCAGTCAATTGCTTTCCCCCTCTTACCTCAGTACTGAATATGCTTTATCTTTTTATGACTTTATCCCGGAAAGAGTAGAGGATGTTACCTCTGTTACCACAAAGAAGACAACTACTTTCCTCAATGATTTTGGCACTTTTCACTATCAACATATTGATGTAGCCTGTTTTGTTGGGTTTAAAGAGACGAAAGATGACAATGGTTATCCTTTCTTTATTGCTGAACCAGAAAAGGCCATTGTTGACTTTTTGTATTTGAACCTTTTCAATTTTTCTGAAGATGATGTTAATATCTTCAGGGAGTCATATCGATTTCAGAATCTATCTGGTCTGGGCAGGCAGAAAATTAAAATGTTTGCTAAAGTTTTTAATAACAAGAAACTTCTGAATGTGGTTCACTCTTTCTGCGAATTTATGAAGGCGGAATAGCCAATGCTTGATATTATTAAGGCTCATTTAAATGAAAGAATGAGTAAAGAAGAAAAAGTTCATCTTGTAAGAGAAGATTTACAGGTGATTATCTTAAAGATTCTTTACGACCTGGGAATGTTTAGACACTTAGCATTTGTGGGTGAGACTGCCTTGAGAGTTCTTTTTGGTTTGAGACGTTTTTCTGAAGACCTCGATTTCTCTTTAATCCGGAAGAAAGGTTATAATTTTAATAAGTTTTCAACAGCCATTGAATACCAATTAAAAAAGTACGGGTTGAGTGTTGATGTAAAAAAAAATGACCTTAAGATAGTACAAAGGGCAATGTTTAGGTTCAAAAATATCCTGGTGAGCTTAGAGTTATCTGATATGAAAGAGCAAAAATTATCTATCGGGCTGGAAATAGATGCTCGACCACTAAAGGGCTGGAAAACAGATATTTCTCTGCTCAGCAAAGTCTTCGTCTTTACGGTAACCCATTATGACCTTTCGTCTCTTTATGCAACAAAACTCCACGCCTGTTTTTTCAGAAAGTACGTAAAGGGAAGAGATTTTTACGATCTGGTATGGTATTTAGGAAAGAAGATTTTACCAAATTTTGTTTTGTTAAATAATGCTATTGCTCAGACGGAAACTAAGAAAGTAGTTGTTACAGAAAAGAATTTTGAAGAATTTTTACTAGAAAAAATGGCGAAGGTCGATTTTGCCAAAGTCAGGAAGGATGTTGAACGCTTTTTAATTGATAAAGAAGAATTGAGGTTATTGAATAAAAAGCTAATTAAAGAATTGCTAACTAAATGAAAAAGGTACGGAAATGGTAGTTAAAGCTGTAATTATGGCAGGAGGGAAAGGGGAGAGGTTCTGGCCTTTAAGTAAAGAGAAGTTCCCCAAACAACTTCTTTCACTCACCGGAAAGAAGAGTCTCCTGCAGGAGACTGTGGATAGGCTCCAGCCACTTATTCCTCCTCAAGATATCCTTGTGGTAACACGGCGTTCCCTGGCGAGGGCCATTGAGCGCCAGCTTCCCCAGATACCCAGAAAAAACATAATCTCTGAGCCAGTGGGTAGGAATACTGCTCCCTGTATTGGCCTGGCGGCGAAAATGATTAAAGAAGATGCGGTTATGGTTGTTTTACCGGCAGACCATATAATTAAGCCTCGAAGAAAATTCCTGGATACTTTGAAAAAAGCAGTTACTCTTGCTAAAGAAACGGAGAATCTAATTACTATTGGTATTAAACCAACATACCCGGCAACTGGTTATGGATACATAGAGGCAGGGACAAGGGAAAGACGACAGGTGTTTAGGGTCAAAAGATTTGTAGAGAAGCCGGATAAGAAAAAAGCCGAAAGGTTCCTTAAAAGTGGTAGATTTTTCTGGAATAGTGGAATGTTTGTATGGAGGAAGTCAGTAATTCTGGAGGCAATAGGGAAATATATGCCTTCCCTCTACCAGAAATTGCAAATGATTTCTTCAAAGAACATAAGTAAATTGTATCCCGGATTGCCCAATGTCTCTATTGACTACGGGATAATGGAGAAAGCAAAGAATAGTCTCCTCATTCCTGCCGATTTCTCCTGGGAGGATTTAGGTTCCTGGGAGTCGCTGGATAAATTTCTTTCGCGCGACAAAGAAAAGAATGCTATTATAGGCAGAGTTTCAACGATAGATAGTCAAAATTGTATAATGGTGAATAGGAAAGGATTGTTATCTGCAATTGGCGTATCCGACCTTATTATTGTCTCTACAGAAGATGTTACCCTGGTCTTTCCCAAAGGAAAGGGTCAACAGGTTAAGAAATTAGTGGGGAAGTTAAGAAGAGACCCTAAGTTAGAAAAATACATATAGGGGTTTGAAAACCGTAAATGAATGAAGAAAATTGGTAGTGTAGGGGCTTGTCCCCGTAAAAATCAACCCATAAAGGGCTACACTACCTTGTCGAATGTATCGGACCCGTAAAGTGGTGGTATGGTAAAAATTAAGTTTGGCACAGATGGATGGAGAGGAGTTATTGCTGACGATTTCACATTCGATAATGTGAGAATCGTTGCTCAGGCGATAGCAGACTACCTAAAGGAAGAAGCGACAGGTAACAAGCCACAAGGGGTGGTTGTGGGGTATGATAATCGTTTTCTTGCTGAGAAATATGCTTTGCTAATTGCTGAAGTTTTATCCGGAAATGGAATCAAAGTGATTCTTAGCAATAAGTCTGTTCCTGCTCCTTGTGTCTCTTTTGCCATAGTGGAAAGGAAATACGATGGTGGGGTAATGGTTACTGCCTCGCACAATCCTCCACAGTTTTGTGGTATTAAATTTAAGGCTCCCTACGGAGGGTCGGCGACTGAAGAAATTACAAGAAAAATTGAGAAAAATCTTTATGGTAACAAGGTCTCTGAATCTGTTAATCCTGAATTGATAATTGAAGAAGATTTAATTCCTTCTTATCTTGCCAGATTGAAATCTTTTATCGATTTTGCTCTTATTAAAGATGCCGGTTTGAAAATTATTGCTGACCCTATGTACGGCGTGGCGAGTAATTATATCGAAGAAATACTTAGAGACACAAATTGTAACGTAATTACTCTTCATACTCGCCATGACCCGCTCTTTGGAGGATTGAATCCAGAGCCGATAAGTGAGAATTTGGGAGAATTGGAAAAGAAGGTAAAAGGGATGAACGCTGACATTGGGCTGGCGACCGATGGCGATGCTGACAGGATTGCTGTGGTTGATGATGAAGGGAATTATCTTACTCCTCACCAAGTCTTTCCTCTACTGCTTCTCTATCTGGTAAGGGAAAAAGGAGAGAAAGGCAAAGTTGTTCAGACTATCTCCCTGGGTTATTTGAGTGAGAGGATTGCTAAGAAGTGCAATTTAGAATTTCAGGAAGTTCCCGTCGGTTTTAAGAATGTGGCGAATTTGATGTTAAAGGAGAATATCTTTATTGGTGGAGAAGAGAGCGGTGGATATGGATACCGGGGGTATATTCCGGAGAGGGATGGGTTATTGTCCTCACTATTTTTTGTGGAGATGCTGGCAAAGACAAAGAAGAGACTCTCCACTCTGTTGAGAGAGATGGAAGAAGAGTTTGGAAAGTCGGTCTATGAGAGGGTTGATTTTGAATTGGCGAATACCAGGTGGGAAGGTTTAGAGAAAAAACAATTTGTCCAGGAACTGTATAAAAGAGCACCCAAGAAACTTTTGGATATTCCTGTGAAAGAGATAAAAACCTATGATGGAATTGAGTATATACTGGAAGATGATAGCTGGTTACTTCTCAGACCTTCTGGCACAGAGCCTGTTTTAAGAGTTTATGCGGAAACGGATGAGATTGGGAAGACAGAAAAGTTGCTTGCAATAGGGAAAGAAATTCTTTATAATGCTTGAAAGCATTCCGAAAGGGCCTGAGTGTGTGGAGTCCTCCCGAAAGGGGGGAATAACCCCCGATTTCATCGGGGGACTCCAGAATTTACGGCTACTAATTATTTCTCCGCTTGTGAAACTTTCGTTTCACACTCCAGGCACAATTGTCAAACAACTGAGGTTAATGCTATGAAAGCGATGGTTATGTCTGCGGGAATAGGGACAAGGTTGCGTCCGTTGACTTATAGCATCCCTAAGCCGATGTTTCCTATTGTGAATAAACCTGTTCTCGAACATGTTCTCGAACTCTTGAGGAAACATAATATCAAAGAAGTGGTTGTGAATCTTCATGCCCATCAAGCGATGATACGTAACTATTTTGGAAATGGTTCAAGATTAGGTGTGAAGATAAACTATTCTGAAGAGAAAAAGTTGATGGGGACAGCGGGTGGGGTTAAGAAGGTAGAACATTTCTTTGACGATACTTTTCTGGTAATGAGTGGTGATGGCTTGACTAATATTAACTTAACAGATGTTATAAATTTTCATAGAAAGAGAAGAGCTTTTGGCACTATGGTTCTTAAACGCATAGATACTCGCTTTGAGTATGGTATCGCCCTGACAAAAAGGGGAGGACAGATTAAGCAGTTTGTGGAGAAGCCTAACTGGAGTAGCGTGTTCAGTAATACAGTGAATACAGGGATTTATGTATTCGAGCCAGAAGTTTTTCGCTATATTCCCAAGGCAAAATTCTATGATTTTGCCAGGGATGTATGGCCGAAGCTTTTAAAGCGAGGAGAACGGATATTTGGTTATGAGGCAGAAGAATACTGGTGTGATATCGGCAATTTGTTCGAATATCGCCGGAGCCAGAACGATGCCCTGGAAGGCAAAATAAAATTAGACATCCCGGGAGAAAGAGGAAATAAGAATGTCTGGATAGGCAAGGATACTCAAATTGCTCCTGGCGTGAAAATAAAAGGTCCCTGCGTAATTGGGAAAAATTGCACGCTTAAGAAAAATGCCTTCGTTGGAGAATTTAGCACAATAGGGAACAACAGCATAATTGGAGAGGGAGTGAAATTGAGAAATTGCATTCTCTGGAATGGTGTCCATGTGCGAAAAAATGTTGAATTGGTTAATTGCATTATCGGCAATAATGCCGAGATATCCACGAATATATCTGTTTATGAAGGGTCGGTAATTAACATACGATTGTAGGGGTTCGATTCATCGAACCCGCATAAAAGGGCTCAATAAATTGAGCCCCTACTGATTTTTGAGGGAGGCGAAGAGTGAATAAAAGAAATTTCTCTTTCACTTCTGAATCTGTTACTGAAGGGCATCCAGATAAAATTTGTGACCAGATTTCTGATGCTGTCTTAGATAATGTCATCAAGCAAGATCCTAAGGGAAGGGTTGCCTGTGAGACATTTATAACTATAGGGCTGGTGGTTGTGGGCGGAGAAATCACCACAAAGGGTTGGGTCGATTTGCAGAAATTAGTGCGTAATGTATTAACAAATATTGGATATACTAATACTAAGTATGGATTTGATGCTAAGACCTGTGCTATCTTAAATGCTATTGGCAGACAGTCAGAAGATATTGCTCTGGGAGTGGACACTGGTGGAGCTGGTGATCAGGGCTTAATGATCGGTTATGCCTGCAGTGAAACTCCTGAATTGATGCCCTTGCCCATTATGTTAGCACATAAGTTGACACGCAAGCTGGCTGAGGTCAGAAAGAAGGGTATAATTAATTATTTAGGTCCTGATGGAAAATCACAGGTGACAGTAGAATACCAGAATGGGAAGCCGGTTGTGGTTAATAGGGCAGTTCTCGCTGCCCAGCATACAGAAGAGGCGGTGGATAAGACGGGAAAGATGATGACCAAAGAAGCAAAGGAAGAGATTATAGAAAAAGTTATTATTCCTACTCTTGGCAAATTTTATGACCCCAAGAAGACTAAATGCTTTATTAACGAGACCGGTAAATTCGTTATTGGTGGTCCACAGTCGGATACAGGAATGACTGGAAGAAAAATTATTGTAGATACATACGGGGGTATGGTTCCCCATGGCGGCGGCGCTTTCTCAGGTAAAGACCCCACCAAGGTCGACCGTTCTGCCTCTTATACGGCAAGGTATATTGCCAAGAATATTGTAGCTAGTGAGTTAGCTGATAAATGCACAGTTCAATTAGCATACGTTATTGGCGTGGCCGAGCCAGTCTGTATAAATATTAACACATTTGATACTGGAAAAGTACCTGAAGAGAGACTGGGAGAATTAGTCAGAAAGCACTTCGAACTTACACCCCAGGGAATGATTAAGATGCTAAATCTTTTAAGACCGATATATCAGAAAACAGCAGCCTATGGACATTTCGGGAGAGAGGAAGAGGAATTTACCTGGGAAAGAACAGATAAAGCAAAAGACCTGAAAAAAGAAGCTTAAGGGGGATATATGAAATACCATATAAAGAATGTAAAGCTTGCCCCGGAAGGGAAGTTGCGTATCGAATGGGCTGAGAGGGAAATGCCTGTTTTGAGATTAATTAAAAAGAGGTTTAAGAAAGAGAAACCATTGAAGGGAAAACGCATCTCTTGTTGCCTGCACGTTACCAGCGAAACTGCCAACCTGCTTGATACTTTGAAGACTGGCGGAGCAAATGTAGTTCTCTGTGCCTCAAATCCCCTTTCCACTCAGGACAGAGTGGCAGCATCACTGGTCAAAGACTACGGGATTCCAGTCTTTGCCATCTGTGGCGAAGATAAGAAAACATATTACCAGCATATCAAAGCAGTCTTAAATCATCAACCCCACATCACAATGGACGACGGCGCTGACCTGGTATCCACCTTACATTCTAAGTCTGAGCGTGGAGGAGCTCTTATAAAAAATGTAATTGGTGGAAGTGAAGAAACTACCACAGGAGTGCTCCGCTTGAGAAGTATGGAAAGTTCTGGCGTGTTAAGATATCCCATCATTGCAGTAAACGATGCCCAAACCAAGCACTTCTTTGACAATCGCTATGGCACGGGACAATCTACAATTGATGGGATAGTTCGGGCAACCAATATCTTGTTGGCAGGAAAGAATTTTGTTGTCTGTGGCTATGGCTGGTGTGGAAGGGGAGTGGCAATGAGGGCAAAGGGAATGGGAGCCAATGTGTTGGTTACCGAAGTAGACCACCTAAAAGCAATAGAAGCAGTGATGGATGGATTTCGGGCAATGCCCATCCTGGAAGCGGCGAGGATTGGAGATATCTTTGTGACTTTGACCGGCGATATTAATGTGATTAGACCCAACCATTTCCGCCGCATGAAGGATGGAGCAATAATCTGTAATTCCGGACATTTCAATGTAGAAGTAGATATTGAAGGTTTAAAGAGAATCTCCAAAAAAAGAAGAAGAATTCGCCAGTTTGTAGAGGAGTATACTCTACCTAATGGCAGAAGAATAAATCTTCTGGCAGAAGGAAGGTTAGTCAATCTTGCTGCTGCCGAGGGACATCCAGCCAGCGTAATGGATATGAGTTTTGCCAATCAGGCTTTGTGTGCAGAGTATCTGAGTCGCCGGGGCAAGAATTTGGCAAAAAAAGTCTATCCAGTTCCCCAAAGTATAGATAGAAAAATTGCCCGCTTGAAACTGAAGACAATGGGAATAAAAATTGATGGCTTAACAGGCGAGCAGAAGAAATATCTCTCCTCATGGGAAATGGGAACTTGAGTAGTCCCATCATCTTAGTCCTTTCCCAATGGGGAGAGGGATGGGTGAGAGGGTAGGAGTGTCAAACGAAAGTTTGACCTGGTAAAGATTTTGTGAGAAAAGTCACTGACAAATTTCCAAACCTGTGGTAATATAATTATAGAAAGCTTGACCACACTCTTTTCCTCTCCCTCAGGGGAGAGGAGAAAGGTGAGGGGTGAGTAGTAAAAGGAGGAATCGGAATGAGAAAAATCATTAGTTTGGCAGTAGCAGTGTCAATGGTGGTGGTTTTGGGACAGATTGGTCTGGCAAGTTCCTTTAAAATTTTGGGAACAAGACCATTGGGAATGGGAGGAGCATTTGTGGCAGTGGCTGAGGATGCAATTGCCCAGTACTGGAATCCCGCAGGCTTCGCTCTCCAGAAAGGGTTTGATATCCAGATTCCCATAGGTGTGGGCATAGAGACCACGGAAGGCTTAATTGATGAAGTGGATGACTTGGGAGAAATAGCTGATAAAGTAGGTGAGATTCAGGCCAAGCAAGAGGCAGGTGAGGATTTGACTCCCAAGCTGATGCGAGAATTCACTTCTTCAATCAACGAACTGGACGATTTGAATAAAGCTGGATTGGGATTGATTTTAGATATAAATGCCGGGCTTAATATTCGTTATGGCAACATAGGGATTGGGGTGATTAACATAACCGAATTAGCAGCAGACCCGAGTCTCGACCTCGACCATATTGGGCTGGGAGGAGTGGATACAGATGCACTCGATGCCTTGCGTGTAGATATTGGAGGTTTGGGACCTGGTGATGTGGAGGGATTATTGTCTACGGCACAAGGAAACATTGCCACTAATATAGCAAATTCTTTGAATGATTTGGGTGTAGCTCCTACGCCTGGGCTCGAAAACTGGGATAATCAAGACATTGCCGAGGAACTGGTAACTGCTGGTGTCTTGGTAGGCCTTTCTGATGATGAGATTGCAGAAGTGGCTGATAAAATTGCTATCGTCGCTGGCCTTGCTGTACTCGGTTCGATTGAGGAGAGCGGTTTCAGTGGTAACGAAACGAATATCAGATTAAATGGAATAATGCTTTTTGAAGCTCCGATTACTTATGCACGGGAACTGCCCTGGTTAAAGAATCTTTATGTGGGAGGCAATTTCAAATTTATGTATGGAATGGTGGGGTTCGCGGAATTTCGTGTATTTGAAGACGAGGACCTTATGGAAAGTCTGTATGAAGATTATAATGATAATACTAAGAAGTCAAGCACAATCGGAGTGGATGTAGGTGCCCTTTACGACTTGAAGGAGAATTGGAAAGTGAGATTTGGAATGGTTGTAAGAAACCTGACCTATCCTTCATTTAGTCAGCCGAAAGAAGCGAAAGCAGCGGGTTTAGACAAGTACGTTATAGAGCCACAGGTGAGGGTTGGAGTAGCCTACTGGCCTTTAAATTTCATAACTCTTTCTGCAGATTGGGACCTGACCAATAATAAGACAGCTCTCCAGGGATACTATTCCAAAATGTTGAGCTTGGGGGCTGAAGTGAATATTTTCAACAGGTCCTGGCTGAACTTTGCCCTGCGTGGCGGATTTATGGATAATTTAGCTGAGAGTTCCGGGAGTATGTTCACTGCTGGACTCGGTTTAAATATCTTCCATTTCCAGTTAGACTTTGCCGGGGCAGTAAGCACTAAAACTACAAGAATAGCTGATAGCCAGAAATTCCCTACCGCTTTAATCGGCTCAGTTGGCATCTCAGTTAACTTCTAATTCTCTGGGTAACCACCCTGCTTTGCAGTTCTGGAGTCCTCCCGAGAGGGAGGAAAGAGCACAGATTGAATCTGTGCCTACAACGGCATTTGTAGATCCCGATGAATCGGGACAAAATGGGCTATCGAACAGCAAAATGGTGATGAAGAAGAAAATATTTTTTGCCTTCCTGATATTCAATACTCTTTTTTTCTGTACCAACCTCTGGGCAGGAGAAATAAAAAAAGCATTTATTATTGACCTTAAAACTAATCGAAAAGTATCGGTGGTGGCTGGTGAAATCTTGGTCAAATTTAAGGCTGAGGTTAAAAAAGAGACTATCGATAAGATTAATGAAAAGTTTGGGGTGGAGATAAAGAAGAAACTGAGAATTAAGAATACTTATCGCCTGAAGGTTCCCCCTGCCAAGATTAATGAGATGCTGAAAAAATACAGAGAGGACCTCAATAATGTTGAATATGCTGAACCTAATTATATAAGAAAGGCTTTTCGGACTCCAAACGACACACAGATGCCCAGTCAATGGGGAATTACTCAGATACAGGCACCCGACGCATGGGACACCGAGACCGGGAAAGCGAGTATTGTCATTGCTATTTTGGATACTGGCGTTGATTATGACCACGAGGATTTGAGTGGAAATATGTGGGACGATGGAGGCGGCAATTGTGGCAAAGATTTTGTAAATGGAGATAACAACCCTGATGATGACCATGGTGAAAGCCATGGCACACATTGTGCTGGCATTGCAGCAGCTGTTACAAATAATAGTACTGGAATTGCCGGTGTCTCCTGGAAATCTAAAATTATGGCGGTGAAAGTGCTTTATGCCGATGGAAGTGGAACATTAAGTGATGAAATAGATGGCATAGATTATGCTGCCAATAATGACGCAGACATTATCAGTATGAGTTTTGGCACTACTGGTTATCCTATTCCTAGCGATCTGGAAAGGGATGCGATAAACGATGCCTATAGCGAAGGTTGCCTTTTAGTAGCCGCCTCTGGAAATGAGAATCAATCCTATGTTGCTTATCCAGCAGCATATGATAATGTGATTGCCGTTGGTGCAACTAATCAGAGTGATGAGCGCTGTGACCCTGTGGATTGGGGTGCCGGTTATGGTAGCAATTATGGAGCAGAGCTGGATGTGGTCGCTCCAGGCCATAATATTTTGAGTACTGTGCAAATGGGTACAGGTCCATTGGGCAGTAATTATGATAGTATGGGTGGCACATCTATGGCTACACCATTCGTTTCTGGCTTGGCAGCTTTAATTCTCTCCCAATTGGGAGGATTGGCGCCTTCTGATGTAAGGCGAATAATTGAGAAGACTGCAGATGATATATGGCCCCCAGGTTTGGACCAAAAGACGGGATGGGGAAGGATAAATGCTTATAATGCCCTAACCGCTTATTATGTGGTTGGGGAAATTGTGCATATGGCAATGAATTATCCTAATCCATTCAGGCCGAGAGAGGAAAATTATACTACTATCTATTTTACTACTAAACGAGCTGTGGCGGAGAAAAGTATTGGTATCTATAATTTGGTCGGGGAACTGGTTTTAGATGTAAAAGGGAGCAGTATATATATGGATAAGTGGTATGATGACGGATATGTTTATAAATACGAATGGGATGGAAAAAATGATTATGGAGATAGGGTGGCTTCTGGAATCTATATATATGTAGTTAATGCCGACGGTAGTAAGAAAACAGGAAAGCTTGCAGTTATAAAATAGGTAGTGTAGGGGTTTATCCCCGTAAAAATTACGCCCATAAAGGGCTACACTACTATTTTTATTATTTGTGGACTTTTGAGATTAAGACCAGTCCTAAAATTCCAAAGATAATATTGGCAAACCAGGCAGCTAAAATAGGTGGCAAGATGTGGTTCTCTCCAATTGCTTTACCTACAGAGAACATTTGCCAGTAGAGAAAACAGATAAATAAGCTGAAAGCAAATCCCCTTACTTTCCCGCTTTTTGAAGTCTGCAGAGCAAAGGGAATACCGATGAGTAGAATGATAAAGGAGGAGAAAGGAAAGGATATTTTTGAGTGGAGCGCCACTTTTTCTCTAATTGCCGGAATCCCATTTCTAGTCAGTTTGGCAATATAATCTCTCAATTCGAAATAGTTCATTTCACCAGGTTTCTTCTGCTTACGGAAAAAATGGTCTAAGCGCTCTGGCAAATAGATGACCCTTTCCTTAAATTTCTCTTCTCTTATTGTTCCCTTTTCGTTCTGGTCAAACTGACGGACTATTCCATCATAAAATATCCAGTAGTCGTCTTTCCATACGACTTTTTTGGCATAGATTTGATTTATTAGAGCAGAATTTTTGTCGAATTGGTCAACGGACACTTCTTTCATTAATTTCTTCTCTCCGTCGAGATGCTTGATGGTGTACATCCTTCCTTGTTCCCCTGCTATCACCAGGTTGTCCTGCTGTTGATAATTTCTTATCTTTCGATGCTTCACTTTAACATTGTAGATGTAATCTACTCTCTGATTAGCGTAAGGCACGATGACTTCACTGAACAAAAGAGACCCCATAACCAGGAACAGGCAGAAAACTAACAGAGGAGATAGAATTCTATATAGGCTTATTCCGGAGGCTTTCATAGCTGTAAGTTCGTTATGGCGGACAAGACCTCCCAGGGAGAAAAGAATGGCCAGAAGAACCGCTACAGGAAGTGTCTGGATCAGCCATTCAGGTGTTCGCCAGAAGAGGTATTCTGCACAAACCAGAAGGGGAGTTCCCATGTCGACCCATTTGACGCGCTGGTAAAATAGTTCAGAGATTATGAGTAAAGAGGCAAAAGCAGCCGTTCCCAGGAGAAATGGTTTCAAGAATTCATTTAATATGTAACGAGTTAAGATACGCATTTGTGTTTTTAATCTCAAAAAGGTAGCAGCAAAGCGTAAGCTTTATTTCCTTGTAGGGGTTCCGATAAATCGGAACCCGCGGGTTCGATGAATCGAACCCCTACAGTGAATTACTTTGCGGTTCTGTAAATCATCCAGATGCCGGCTATCCCTATGGTCAAATTTGGTATCCACACACTGAAGAGAGGAGGAGCGATTCCTCTCTCTCCCATAGTAATCCCTTCCACCAGGAGAAACCAGTATAATAGAAACAGACCCAGGCTCAAGCCAAATCCAATCGATTTCCCCCCCTTGCGTGATTTTATTCCCAGGGGAATTCCAATTAAGCAGAAAACAAATGAAGCAAAAGCGAGTGACCTACGTTGATGGTATTCTACTTCTAATGAAAGAGTAGGGATGTTATCTCGCTTCAGTCTTTTTATTTCCTGTAGAAGTTCAGATTTTTCCATCTGTCTGATTCGTTTGACCTTCGGGGGCGGAGTTTGGGTAAGGTCGAGTGAAATGTCGTAATTCTTAAAATAGGTTATGCTGTACTTGTTAGGGTCCTGTTTATCTTTCTGTTGGATGCTCCCATCAAATAACTGGAAAACCACTTGTTGCTCATTGCTTACAATGTTCCCGCGCTGGGCGGTGATTAATGTGGGAAAACTGTCTTTTTCCATTTTATACATAATTATGCCCGAAAGTTTCCCTTTCTTTTGCTTAATCTTCTCTACATAGAGCCTGTAATCCTTTATTTCCAGGAAGGTGCGCTCTTCAAGTTTAAGTATGGGATTCCTTTGGACTATCTGGTAATATAGTTGGCGGAATTGATTGTAAGACCGGGGTGCTATCTGCTCGTTAAAGGAGACTAAAAATATACTCACAACAAAGCTCAGAATAATAACAGGGGAGAAGATACTGTATAAACTTACACCCGATGCCTGGATTGCAGTTATCTCATTATCTGAAGAGAGCCTGCCAAAACAGATAAGGGTACCCGCCAGGATTGCCATGGGAATGGTATAAATGAGAGTGGAAGGTAATACATATCCGAGGAGCTGGATAACTGATAACAAGCTCACACCCTTACTAAGCAGGAGGTTTATAGAATCAAATAATCTTTCCATAATTAAGATAAAGGTAAATATGAAAAGAGCAAAAAAAGTAGGGGGTATGAATTCAGTAATAATATAACGATGTAGAATTTTCATTTTAAGGGTAAGCCCAAGAAATAACCTGGAGTTTGCGTTTTTTCTATTCAAGTACGATTATACATAATTACATCGATTATAGCAATTGTAAAATTCTGTAGCTTTTTAAAAGCGGTTGACAATAAAGGGAGTCTGTGATATAATCATTTTAGAAGCTACATAATTTATAGGGTCAGCCTGTCTTTTCCGAAAAGGCAAACTTCGAGAAATCGGAGGACGCAAAACCACAGTCCCGCACAGCGGGAGGCTGGGTTACCGAAGGAAGACACGTAGAGAACTATTTAGCCGCGAACCAGTGATTCGGATGCGGGTAGTACTTTTTTGGAGAAGACTGGGGAGCGGTTTTTTTATTGTAAATTGGGATTAAATTAGTTAGAATACTTTAAATACTCAAAATAGGTACTCTGGGTCGTCTCTGACCCAGAGTTTCTGTCCCGACGAGTCGGGACTACCAGTCAGGGGTTTTTCAACAATATCTGAATCAAACCCCTACAACGAAGATTTAAAAGGGAAAAATGTTACTTTCCAGAAAGATTATTCTATTAGCTTTGATTGCATCCATTGGACTTGCTTTAGTGAGTTCTATGGACGTTAGGGGTGGTGCACTCGAAGATTTTGATGCCTTTATAAAAGAGAAGGAAAAAGAGAAGGAATTTATCTCCTATAGTCAAGAAGAATGGAATAAGATGAGGGATGAGAAGGAGCAAGAAATATTTATAATTGAAGAAGAACTTTTGGCTCCGCCGAAAGTGGAAAAGGTAGAAGAAGTAAAACCAGAAGAGGAAGAGCCTGTTCCCCCTCTTCCCGGAGGGATTGGTATAATCCTTCCCTTTGAGTCGAGGTTGAGCATATCGGGACAGAAGAGGATCTCCATGAAGTACGGTGTTGTATTCTATAAGGATGAGGAGGAGAGGACAACTACTGGTACTCCCGCTGGGGTGACTGAGGGGTTTGATATGGACCAGGAACTCCAGGTGAAGATTAAAGGACAGGTAGGTACAAAGATTACGGTTAATGTGGACTATGATGATACTGTAGAGGATAAAAGAGATATTTCCGTGGTGTATAAAGGAGACCCGGGAGAAATTGTTCAGGAAGCAGCATTCGGGGATATTACCCTGGAACTTCCAGCAACCGAATTTGTCGCTTATAAGAAGAGCGTATTTGGAGGGAAAATTAATGCCCAGTATAAGGAATTTAAATTTATGGCTATCGGCTCACAGACCAAGGGAATACCGGAGGAGAAGAAGTTTAAAGGTAAGAGCACATTTGAAAAGAGAGACATTAACGATACGTCTTATCGGCGGCGAAAATATTACGAGCTGTGGAATACAAACATTCAGAGCGGAACTGAACAGGTCTATATTGATGACCGGGATGGGACAAATAACCAGAATGGTGCCGAGATGATGGTGAGAAATAGTTTACTGACACCAGCTACATATTGGGGATATTTCAATCTTCAGGTTCCGGGACAGGATTACACTATAGACTATATCAAAGGGATTATCACTTTCCGGAAGAGTATTTATGAAAATTATGTCATTGCTGTGGATTACAAAAAGTCGGATGGTAGCTGGCTGCGGGAAGAGAATATCAACCAAGAGCCCAAGATACTTAAAGATGAAGATGAAGACCTGAATCAGGAAATGATGAATTATTACGACTTAGGGCGGAAAAAGATTATTCAGGGAGTTGAGGGCAGGGACTTTATTGTGAAGATTTTGAATTTGAACCGTAATGAAGTGACCATGTTTGGGAATGCTTATGACATTATTGAAATGGATTATGATGAGGGCATATTGAAATTTAACGAACGTTGGCCTTTTGGCGAGACTTCTGACATATATGATAAGACAAATCCACAGCACCATTACATTATATATATGGAGTATAAGTATCGGCAGAAGACATATTTCCTGCGGCCGAACATCGTGGAGGGGAGTGAAAAAATCACAATAAATGGTCGGCTAATCAAAAAAGATGAAGACTATTTCATTGACTATGAATCCGGCTTTATTACATTCTTTCGTGAAGAAGAGATTGATGAAGAGACAGAAATTAAAATTAACTATGAATATATGCCATTCGCCGGTCTCTTCCAGGAGACTCTGTTGGGCGCAAGAGGAGAATGGGCGCCCACTGATAGGTTCTTTTTGGGTTCCACAATCCTGTATAGCGGTGCAGCTAAAGCACCAACTATCCCTAGCGTGAGGGCGACTCCGGGAAGTAAACTTATTCTGGATGCAAATTCAGAATTCTCTTTTGACCCCCAACCATTTTTCCCTTTCAAAACAAAAATTTCTGGAGAATTAGCCATGAGTTTCAATAATCCCAACACCTGGGGAAAGGCAATAATTGATAGCATGGAAGGGGTAAAGTTAATTGATGGAATGCCCACTGATAAAGATGTGTGGCAGATAGCCAGTAACCCGGGAGGAGTTCGCACAAAAGAAAGAGCCATTAGCTGGGATAATGAGGATGTCAGGATTAAGGATTTTAAGCCGAATGCGGATGTGGGTGAAGATGAAGAACAGGAAGTCCTGAAGATTAGTTATAATTTGACTGGGAATGCTACAGCATCTATTGTCTATCCTATTTCTACTCGAGGAGTCGACTACTCGCAGAAGGAAAGTTTAGAACTATATGTTTATGGCGATAATAGCGGAGAAATTCTGGAGATTACATTGGGAACTATTGCTGAGGATGCCGATGTGGATGGGGACTTGGACACAGAGGATATCAATGGCGATGGGACTCTAAATGTCGGCGAGGATGTTGGCTGGCAATTTTTTAATTGGACTCATGATGACGAGAAAAATTACCTTAAAGATGGAAAGTTTGGTTACAACAATGGAAAAATTGATACCGAGGATCTGGATGGGGACCGTTTTGGTCCGGAACCAGAAGGTTATGTTGTCCCATTTTCGACTGGTATAAACTGGCCTGGGTGGAAGAAAGTGGAATGGGACCTTGGTATTACTACAGACACTGCCTCAAACTGGACAGCTATAAAACACATCAGGATAACATTGAAGGGAACAAACGTTTCAGGAAGTATAAAGATTGCTTCTATCGGTATAGTGGGGAATAAATGGGAGAGAGGAGTTGTCCAGAGCACAGGTACGTACGATAGGTTTTCCGTTGATGCTGTGAATACCGAGGATGATATTGATTATGGTCGCGGCTTACTCGATAACGCCGATTATGAAGACCTTTATGGTGAGAGACTTATTGAAGAAAGGGAAGTGGAACAGACACTTTCGCTAAACTACACATTAATTAGGGGCGCAACTGGCTACACGAAATGGACATTTACCAGAGCCGAGGACTACTCAAAATATAAGGAACTTAGGTTCTTCATTAAGAAAAAGCCTGGGGGCTCGGGAGAACCTACCTTCATAATGAGATTGGGCACTCTCAGCGATCACTACCAATTTGAAAGAACGGTGGACTGGGAAGGATGGAAGCTTTTGACCATTAACTTAGAAGATATTGATGGAAAGTATGGGGCAGACACGATGGAAAGTTCAGATGGAACCATAACCAGGGCAGGAAGTCCTGTTCTCACCAACATTGCCGAGATAAAACTAATGATTGTAAATGATACAACGGGTGATATTGATGGAGAAATCTGGGTTAATGAGATTCATCTCACCGGTGCAAGGAGAAAGGATGGTTGGGCAGGCAGATTGGGAGTAGATTTTGAACTTCCCCACTGGCTCACTTTTGGCGGAAAGTACTGGTATATGGATAGGAATTTCGAGACAATTACTGTTCCCAGCAAGAATCAAGACAAAGAGGTAATCTCAGCTTACACCAATTTTAATAGACTCAGTTACTTGCCGCTCTCATTGGATTGGAGCAAGACTACCACAATTACTCCTTCGGCAGTTAGGGTTGCGGATTTGAGCGTCCAGGATGAAGGTCGTGTAGTAAGCCATCAGGGCAGTGCCAGTGCGGAATTGAGATTGCCAAAACTGCCCAGGTTAGGGACAAGTTATACTAAAAACATTGTTGAGCGCAGTCAGCCTGAAGGCAAAAGGGAAGATTCGGATACATATTCAACTACTCTTCATCAGTATGAACTGCCGATTCGCTTCTTTCTTTTCCCCCACGATTTAAGCGGTTCTTATAAAAGAATTAATAAATTTAACAAATTCACAAGCACCGCTCCTACACAGAGACAGAAAAACTTCTGGGAATTCACAGACGATTGGTCGGGTAGAGCAACCTTCAGGCC
>JABUBN010000100.1_pt1 | contig 21607 bp, 22 predicted proteins | sample 7240341 | NCBI WGS metagenome assembly JABUBN01 (sample SAMN07256345, study PRJNA390944) | subsurface metagenome | isolation source: Methane hydrate marine sediment | place: Pacific Ocean: Eastern North Pacific, ODP site | reverse complement strand
GCAAAACATAGGATTTTAATTGATACAGGAGTGTATCAATTATTTTCAATTATTTAAATAGTAACACATCTAATTTTCTTTAGAGCAAATTGCTCAATGATTTCTTGAAATGGTGGGAATCGAGGGGCAAAGAAAGACCTATCTGGGCGCTCATTGAGCTCTTCCCATCGCTCATTGAATTGATTTATCGGGTCAAAGAAAGCAACTGGATCGGAGATATGCATATATACCGGGACTTCCAAAGAAGAGGCGGTTTCGAAAATTGGATCCAATCTCGGATCATCAACTTTCGCTAATTTCCCATTCTGGTCTTTCACATGAAGGCCAAGATTTTTCCATATTTTGATGCCGGAAGCTCCCATTTTAATTTGTTCTTCAAGACGCTTAGCGGCCCAGTTTCCAAAATTATTACCTTTTTCTTTCCATTTTGTCCAATCTACTCCACCCATATGGTAAAAACGATCTGGTGCTTTTGCCTTAAACTTTTCTATATGGGCAAATAGGATACTATCATTATCCAAACCATCAAGATCCACAATTGCTTGGATATTTGAATTATTCATCATGGTCAATAGGTCTTCCACTGGTCGATCTATCCAATTTCCCCCTAACAGTTGAAGATGACTGTGGCCATCAATGAATGGAAATTTTGGCTTGTCTATAAGTGTTTCCTTTACTTTAAGTTTTGATTTAGGAAAAAAATCAACAAGATTTAGTTTTTTTGTCATATCCTTCGCCTCCATTATAGATATAAAACTGCAGGTAAGTTGTATTCTTTATTAGAGTTCAGACAGTTTACCTCCGTTAAGTACTTTGGCTACAAGTGAGAATTCATTGTGCTTAATCATTTTGCTATTTCCACAATTTGAAATCCCAACACTTTTTTGCCAATGATCTTTTTGGATAAATCCGTTACATTGTACTATAAGTCTATTTAAAAATCCTTCTTTTTCTTATGGGATGTGTATCTATTTATTCTAAATTTAATTCCAGATTTAACTTATCGTTCTTAAATAACGATAGATAGCTTCTGCCTTTACCGGGCATCCTTTAATTTGTTCACTCGGATAATTATTCACTACCCAACTGCAACACTGCCCTATGCTTATCAGAGGTTTTGCTGATTTGACTGTACCATACCTAAAATTAGAAGCAAACTCATTTTCTCTATCTCTCAATCTTTGCCCCATAAGTATGGTACAGCCTGGAGAACTTCCTTCCTTATAAAGACGTCGCATAGCAGCCAGCAAAGCTCCCTTACAGGAACTACAAGTCCCTTTTTCGATGACTTTTAATCCTGGCAAGTAAAAAGGGAATTCTTTACTATTAATTCGGTCGGATTGGACCTCTTTTAATTTTTTAGAGCTTATAATCTTAATTTCTTCGAGGTCCGCTGGTCCCAGATGAGCTTGGGCTGCCAAGAGAAGGTGCTTGACCTCATCTATACGATATCCTAACATAGAAGCAGCCACCATATCAGCGGCCAAAACATTTTTAGCAGCTAAAATAGTGTTTAAGCGGACTGGCATACCACCTAATTCCCATTCCAGAGAACATAGGGTAGCATCAACTATGGTTAAATCGGGGATAATGACTGTATTGAGATCTGCAATACATTGCGATAAATTCAAGCGATGAAAACGGCTTTTTTCTTGATCAGATATACAACCTTTAAGATTTTTCATTCCGATAGTAACTGTAGTTTGACCATGTACTTTTAAAATGGGCAAATTAATCAAATAATCAACCTTGGTTACTGTTTCAGCAATCAATACTTTTTTTAATACCTTACCATTGGGTACACTCACATAAACCTGATGATCCTTTTTAAAATCAAGCAAGGTAACCTTCCACTTCTTGGCTATATCATAGACTCCGGTTATCTTATAAGCCTGTAGGGTGTCATCTCCAACTTCGGAACTCTCCCCAATAATAATTTCGCAGGGAGAGGTTCGTATTAAATGTTCTATAAGAGTATCTAAGATTAAAGGATTAGTAGTAGCACCGGTACTATTTGGTTTGGCCACTACCATATTGGGTTTTAATAAAATTCTGCTACCCGGAGGTGCTAATTTTTCTATTCCTCCCAAATCCTGCAGACAATTACTCACCATAGTCTTGATAGTTTCATCACTATGCACCGCAACCGTATAGCTGGTATTTCCCATTTTATATTACTCCTTCTTTATTTTACAGAACGAAAAAAATATTACAGCACTATAGTCCAAATCTATAAAGAAAATAGGATGTGTCAATTTATTAAAAAGCCTTCTGGATGAAATATTTCGATTCCTGATAGTTCAGGTACATCTAAAACTGTTAGTTTGTTTTTAGTCATTTTGCTCTCCTGTTTTATTAGCTAACACAATCTCTACATCCAAACCCAAAAACGACATCATGGTTGTATTAACAATTTTTAAATGGGCACTCTCTAATGATTGGCTGACAAAAATCGGACGACAATCAATATAGTTAGGGAATTTTTCATGCAACCACTCATAAAGTTTCACCATCGATCCTTGTTTTTCTTCCTTAGACATAGCAACCACACAAATACGCCCGCCCTCTTTCAAAACTCGTTTACATTGTTCTAAAACAATCGGGATTTCAGGAGTATCAAATAATTCCAAGGTAAAACTGGTAAAGATAGCATCAAAATAACTTTCCGGATATGGCAAACTTAACGCGTCACCACATTGTAAATCAACTTTTTCTAATAGTCCGGCTTTTTCAATTCGTGAAGTTGTAATTTTTAGCATACCTTCTGATATATCAAGCCCATACGTTTTCCCGGTATCGCCAACTGACCGGGCTAGCGATAAGACACAATGCCCTGTACCAAGCCCAATCTCCAGAACTTTTTCTCCTTCTTGAATGTTTAGTTTTTGTAAGCCAACATCTCGAAATCTTTTTTCGCTATGCCCTACTAACAAATCATACCATTTGCTCATTTTGTTGTAGCTGTTTTTTGCTTCTTCTTTAGACCTCTTAACTCTTTTTATCTCTCTCAATAGCTTAAATCCTTATTTCTTAACATTACATTCATGTCGGGCCAAGGAATTCATTTACAAATCCTGAAAGTTCATCTGATTTAATATAGATCAATTTAACATATCTTTTTGTTTTTCTCACATGTTATTACGGCTAATTTAGTCTCCACCTTTGCTATTTGTTCTATCTCTATTTATTTTATTCTTGACAGATAAACAAACAATTTGTCAAGAATAAAGACACCATTTTATTCATTAGTCCAAATGAATTGCAAACCTGCAGTCATCCGAACCACTAATACACGATGTTATCACTTCACCTCTCAGAGGCTTTTTGAAGGCAGCTTCTAGCAATTTTATCACATGACCTTTACAACAATGGCAGTAGGTTATCGATATCGGTTCTTTGGCTGCGTTTATTCCGGTACACACACAATGCCCGACTCCAAAGGTTGCGTAAATGGTATTCTTTTTTAGCTCTACCGTGGCACCAAGGAAGCCGGAGTCTTGCACTGCAGCAACAAAAGATTCCAGATTGGGGTTCTCCTTGATTAGTTTCTTTATGGTCTTGATTCTTTTAGTACCGCGGCTTACGCAACAAGCACAGTTCTCTCTTATCTTAAATCGTACCTCTTCTTCAAGTAGACTATCCATACGATCTATAACCTTTTTCATCCATACAGCCCTCTCCGCAGGCTTTGGTTTCTGCGGAAGCCGGTCCCAGTCTTGAAGGATTTTTCTGCAGATTTCCTTATCAATTTTCGCGCTTTCAAGGCTATCGGATAATTTGTCGATCATCCACCATCTTTTTACCACAATCTTCTCCTTTTTTAGTAATTTGCTCTAAAGAAAATTAGATGTGTTACTATTTAAATAATTGAAAATAATTGATACACTCCTGTATCAATTAAAATCCTATGTTTTGCTTTATCAGCATCTGGTGCATGGGCAAGAAACAGTGCCTTAAATGCCATAATAATCCTTCTTAATTTTTTAAAAAGTATACAGGGGTCATTTCTCTGTGCTGTTTTTATAATACAAATAAAATATATCCCAATTTCAAATAAACTTGGCAACATCTTTTAGCGACTTTTTGGCTATTTCAGGTAAGATTGTATCTTTGGCTGGATACCCAACGACCAGGATTAAAAAGGGTCTTTCATTGGAGGGTCGGGACAAAATCTGATTTAAAAAACCCATCTTACTGGGCGTATAAGTTAAACAAACAAGTCCGGCATGATGTACAGCAGTAATAAGGATACCTGTGGCGATACCTACTGATTCATTAACATAGTAATGACTTTTTTTACTGCCATCCGGTAAAAGACCATAGCGCTGGGCAAAAATGACGATCAAGTAAGGGGCAACCTCTAAAAAAGGTTTATACTCATTGGTACCCAAAAGTTTTAAATCATCTACCCACTTTCGTGTTGCACTTTTGCGATAAAACTCCCGCTCTGTTTTTTCGGCCTCTTCACGAATCTGCCGTTTAACAGCAGGGTCAGTCACAACTACAAAACTCCAAGGTTGCATATTGGCCCCGCTGGGTGCTGTTGCTGCCGAATGCAAACAATCTTCTATGATCTCCCGGGGCACTGGCCGATCTGAAAATTGGCGCACCGTTCGTCTTCTCTTCATTTCTGCATAAAATTCAGCTGAGCGTTTTTTCATCTCCTCTTGAGGATATTCATAATAGTCTGTAAATGAAGAAAATTCTGCTTTTGTCATAAAAATCACCTATTTTCCATGATATTTTTACTAAATTATAAACCTGGAAAAACTAAATCTCAAAGTCTATATTTGATAAACTATGATAAAAATTACCCCACAACCCGGTAAAAAATAGTACAGAATAATCAGGGTCATCTACACCTAAGGGGTAGTACTTTTCAAAACCCTCTCTCCAAAGACGTTGTCTAGAGTTTTTATCCTGGAGTATCTTAATATTTCCAACCAGCATCAAACCCTTAAATTCATTTGGATCCACAAAGTACACACATACCCTGGAATTTTTTTTAATTTGTTCTACCCTTTTTGATGAGGTATTGGTGCTGAACCATATCTTCTTTAATCCCTCATTTTCCATTTTCAGCATTGCTTTAATATTGGGAAAACCATCTTCACCATTAGTACCCAACATGGCAATTGTTGAACTATCCATCATTTCCAATCCTTGATTAATGGCTTCTTGCTTTTCCATGTATAAATCCTCCTTAAAAAAGAAAAATTACTAAAATACTGGATATCACCAACTGTCTCAATTTATCTTATGCCCCATATATTTTCAATGATAGATATTATTAGATAAATAGGAGTATTAGTAATACAATATTAAATCAATATTTTTTTAATTGAATTTAATAATACTTTATTTTCAGGTGAATGCTTCAATCAATCTAACTGCTAAACTCATTTAATATATCTTTCAACATATCTACATCAATATTTCCACCGCTAATCATGCATACAATTCTGGATATATTTTTAGTATCGATTTTTTTAAATAATAAAGCAGCAACGGATGCAGCTCCTGCTCCTTCTGCAATAATCTTGGCTTCTTTGGCCAAAATATATATTGCAGATTTGATTTCTCTATCTGAAACGAGTACAAGTGAATCAACATATTTTTTTACAATCTTAAAATTAATTTCACCAGGCTTCCTTGTTGCTATCCCATCCGCAAAAGTATCTGCAGTATTTAATTCAATAATTTTATCTGCTTCTATTGATTTTAGCATAGAAGGTGCTTTTTCAGCTTCAACTCCTACAATTTTAATATCTGATTTCAATTGTTTTGCTGCTAAAGAAACTCCGGATATGCCTCCACCTCCCCCAATGGGACAAATAATCATTTGTGCCTGCGGAACCTCTTCTAAAATTTCTAATCCTATGCTCCCATTACCGGCAATAATATCCAAATCATTAAAACTGGGAATATACACATAATTTTTTTCTTTCGCAAGTGTGTGGGCATAATGACTGGCATCATCGTAGGTTTTTCCTTTTATAATAACTTCTGCTTTGTTTTCTTTGATTTTATCAATTTTATTTTTGGGGGCTACTTCGGGAAGGACAATGGTTGCCTTCACTCCGACCCGTAAGGCAGCCAAGGAAAGTCCTTGGCCATGGTTTCCGGAAGAAGCAGTTATTACCCCTCTATTTTTTTCATCCTGGGTTAATAGGGACATTTTATTCGCATTACCGCGTGCCTTAAAAGCCTGGGTGAGTTGAAGATTTTCTAATTTAAGAAAAACTTCTTTTTGTAAAATTCTACTCAGTGTTAATGAATAAATACAAGGTGTTTTATTCACCTCATCTCTTATTCTTTCACTAGCATCTTTTATCTTATCCAGCGTAACTTCGGGAATTTTCATATTTTTTTCACCTTCTTTTGATTTTAAATAGGAACATCTTCCCATTTAAATAGGTGTACATCCTATTTTTTATGGTTTAGATTTCCATTTTACGAGATTTCCTTCAGGACGTCTATCTATGGTTACTTTGGGGTCAGGCCTCACAACTTCACATTTTCTCTGTTTACGTTTTACATTTTTTATTGTCAGAAGAACCGTCCCCCTGACATTTATAATTTTTTAAGGAGAAAGTTGTTACATTATATTTGCCTTTTATTCTTAAAAGCCCAAAATAAATAAAAAAATTCTATTCCAATTGCGAACATAATAATATATTTATTATAAGCAATCCGCCAGTACACTCCCCCTTCTCCTATCTCAGGCAATGGTATAGGGTCAATTGGTAATCCATTTTTTACTGCTAAATCTCTAATATTTAATAGATGTATAATGGGTATTCCTAAATTTTGATATTCAAATATTAATCCTCGTTCGGGATGATCGGGAATTTTTGGACCATCAATAACTAATCCATTAGGATAAGTTATTGAAGCATTGGTATCGCCATAGTTCGGTGTCGCACCACCGATATTTACAAAGGCTTTAATAGGTTTTTCCTTCGAAACTGCTCTGTAAAGTTGCATTCTTTGCAGAATATTTTCTTCTAGGCTATCCGCATTAATAACTAAAGTACCGGAATCTTGAACTATTTTTTTTATAATATCCTGTGAATCAGGATAAAACATTCCCTCGGCTTGGTCAAGATATCCCCCCATAGAAATAGCTAGTAGCTTGTAAGGTATAATGTTTTTTTCATTTAAACCATCTAACATTTGTACAAAATTAAATTCGGGAATATTAGCTCCGTATTCTGATGAGCCAACAGAATAGATGAGTAGTGGTTCTAATTCCAATACTCTGGCAGCAGAAAGGGTAGCCACAATTAAAGCTGGGAAAGAGCCGCTGGCACCAATGGCAATTACATTCCCTTTTTTTAAATTTGCTTCTTTAAAATATTTAACCAATAAAGCAGCAAAGGTAGGATTGGTGCTAGTTCTTTTAGCCTCAAGATTCCCTAGAGTAGTAGTAAGTTGAGTATATTCTTTGCCGATAATGCCGGTTTGATTGGGGTCTAACCCTACATCTAATGGAATATTTCTTCTTAATCGTTCTTCTTTAATTGCTTCCAAAGAACTTTTCATAAGCTGTGCTGCTTGTATTTGTTCGTTATAATAAGGGGTTTGGACAGTAGATTTAGTTTGTTCTATCAGTAGTAATCCAACAAGTAAAATAATTAACGCCCAAAAAAGGTAAATCAGTGATAGCTTTCCCTTTATCCAGCTATTCATCAATATTTTTTCCTCCGGTTATAAAAAATAAATATTTTAGTTGAAACTGCTATATCTATTTTAAGCAAATATTATCTTTTGTCAAAATTATAATAAATTTTACCTGTGTCAACTCTTTTAAAATAGTTTTACAAATTTATCATGATGATAGATTATTATTTTGTAAATATTGAAACAAAATGATAGAATTTACTTGAAAAAGAAGGAACATTATGTTTATTATTTTTATATTTAGTACAATATTTATAATCTGGGGGATTATCGAACAAATTAGTCACCAAAAAAGAGTGAATAGTATTCCTATTCGCATTCACGTTAATGGGACCAGAGGGAAATCAACGACTACCCGCTTAATAGCAGCCGGTCTAAGAGAAGCTGGCTTTAAGGTGCTCGCCAAAACCACCGGTACCTTGCCTCGGATAATTTTTGAAGATGGAATGGAAACCCCTATTAGACGAAGAGGAAGTCCCAATATTATAGAACAACTAAAGATTTTCAAAGAAGCTACTAAAAGAAAAGTCGATGTTTTAGTAGTGGAATGTATGGCGGTTAGCCCGGAACTACAATGGGTTTCAGAACACAAGATGGTAAAATCGACCATCGGAGTGATAACCAATGTGCGAGAAGACCATTTAGAAGATGTTGGATCGGGACTTGATAGTATGGCTGAATCACTAAAACTTACTATTCCACAAGGGGGTGTGCTGGTGACTGCAGAAAAAAATTACCTCTCTTTCTTTAAAGAACACGCCGATAAACTAAAGACTAATATTATTTGGGCTGACCCGGATGATGTATCCGATAGAACAATTGATAAATTTCATTATATGAATTTCAAAGAGAATGTTTCCGTTGCTCTCCGAGTCAATAAACACTTTGGAGTAAAAGAAGATGTAGCTTTGAGAGGGATGTTAAAAGCAAACCCAGACCCTGGAGCTTTAAAAATCTTTAAATTAACTAAAGAAGGTAAAATTATATTTTTTGTCAATGCCTTTGCGGCTAACGACCGATGCTCTGCTTTATTAATCTGGGAAAAGGTAAAGAAAATATTCGATTTAAATAATTTACCAGTAATAGGAATAATTAATAGTCGAGAAGACCGAGCCCTTCGCGCTATTCAATTTGCTCATATCTTAGCTAAAGAAATCATTCTTTCTAAGATAATTTTGGTAGGACCATTAAGTAAATTAGTTGAAAGAACTCTTTTAAAATTAAAAATATCTACAGATAAGATAATAAGTTTGGGAAGATCAACTGACACAAAAAAAGTAATAAAGGTAGCCCTACAACTTACTAATAATAAAACGATATTAATCGGCTTGGGAAACACTAAAGGTGTGGGTCAAGGCCTCATAGAATATTTTAATCAATATGGAGAAATTAAATGATATATCAAGCTATTGGAATAGGGATAGTAGTAAGTTTTGCCTTCTATGAAATGGTAGGTCTCTCTCCAGGAGGGATAGTAGTTCCCGGTTATATCGCCTTATTCTTGGATCAGCCAATCAGAATATTAGTAACTTTACTGGTAGCTTTACTAACTTATTTTGCAGTAAAAATGCTTTCTAATTATATCATTCTATATGGGCGGCGTAGATTTTTAGCTATGATACTTATCGGCTTTCTGTTAAAATGGTTAATCGAAGAGATTATTATTACAATACCTATTTCTGGGATCGAACTTCGGAGCATAGGTTACATAATCCCAGGTTTGATAGCCAACGAGATGAGAAGACAGGGCATCTTCCCCACCCTTTATTCCCTGGCTATAGTCGCGATTATAGTTCGTTTAATCTTACTGCTTTTTTTAAAGAGTTGAAGAGATACTACTAAAAAGCTACAATTTTAGTAGTATAATATTTTTAATTAAAGCTATTTTATAAAAGCGGGAAGTCATCTCCCAGGAGAGGCTTCCCACTTTTATAATGCAATCTAAATATTTATTTTACATCTGCTATAACTTATTCGATCAAGGATAATTTAGTACCGCCAAAATCTACCTCTTCTAACCACCAGACCGGATAACCCACTTGGTCTGAAGCACCCACATATCCGTCATCATATTTGGCAACCAGTTTATCGCCCAATTCCCACCAGGCTGCTTCTGCTCTATTCATAGCATCATTAGAAGTAATTGGTTAAGTATTTGACTGCTAAAGCAGGGTCTTTCTTATACAGTTCCAACGCTGCCATTTCAACAGCCGGCTGCATGGCAAAGAAATCGCCCTCTATCTCTTCCTGGACTTCTTTTACATCTTCAATCATGTAAGAGTATTTGAGGTCTGCCCAGTTAGATACAAAATTGAAAGCCCACCAAGCATAATCTCTATCAAATACTACTCTACTTCCACTGCTAAAGGATTCCGGAACTTCGGTAATCTGGCAATACAAAGGAATGTAACAAGTTGAATGAGGAGCATCCTCTCCAAACCAGAGAACTCCGCCTATAGGATCAGGAAGCCAGCTTCTAGACTGTGATACAAAACTGTATGAGCACCTGAACATAGATATGGCTCTTTCCCAACGCAAAGTATTGCGTTCTTCCGGCTTATGCTCTGAACGAGTGGGGTAACGATTTGGAGTTCCAAAAGGACCGGCAGCCAAGCCTTGAGTCAAATCAAGCTCGGTTCCTTCATAAAGGAAGAGGCGGATTTAAATCCGCCTCTTCCGATACCGCTAACTTAAACTCTTAAGGAGTAAGTCCGGTATTGTTCGTGTATTTCGCAATTAAATCCCAATTTAAATCCCAATATGCTTTGGTAGCTTTTGCCATTGCTTCCTGGGTATATTCTGTCAAGTATTGTTTGGCTTTCATCGGGTCTTCATTGTATAGTTCAAGAGCTTTCTTTTCAACAGCTTCCTGATTAGCAAAGAATTCTGCTTGTAATGGATCCCGAACCGCTTTTAAATCTTCAATGGCATCCTGATATCTTCTATTTACCAGATCATCAGCCAACATAAATGCCCAACGGTCAGCATCCAGGCTGAACTGAGTCCGATTAAAGATAGTCCAGGAATCGGGAATCTCCTGTACGCCGACATAAATAGGTACATGGATACTGGTATTTGGATTATCGAAATAGAACCAAATGATTCCTCCTATCGAATCAGGTAACCAATCTCTGGCTTGAGTAACCACACCAAAGGAGCAGCCCTGTCTGGCAGCAGGACGGTGATAAGGAATGTTGAGTAATTTACGTAAGTCACCTCCGGGGAAAGGAGTCGCAAACGGGCTTTTTACAACTTTACCTTCAGGACCCGGTACTAACCAGGCCGGATTTGCTTCCATATCGAATACGGTTCCGGTCAGAGTGGAACGTTGTAAATTTATTACATCTTGAACTGAAACTTTCTTTTCGGGCTTAATAGAGAAGGGATAAGTCTGTGTTTCTTTGTAAGGATCCCATTCCATGGAAGGAGCTGCCCAGCTATAAACCAAATGTAAACGTATCCGCACCCACTCGGAAGAAAGTGACCAGCCACCTAACGCTGGAGTATAAGCTTCCTGCCAGATAAATGGTTCCCCGCTGGCTGGGTCATACCAACCACGGTCAATGGCTTCCTGCATGTAATTTTCTGAAGCCATGAAGTAATCAGGTTGACTCAGATCAATTTCTCTGATTCTGCTAATATTAGGAACACATAGTATCTCATCATCCGGTACTCTTTGAGATGCCCAAATAGCTCCCGGTTTTCCGCTTGCAGGATCCCATCCTACGCCAACGCTAAAAATCTCAAATACCCAACCTTCGTTCGGGTCAGTTACAGTCAGACATTCTCCCTCAAAATTACAAGAGCCAATAAAACCGTATTTTTCTCCTAATTCTCCCATAACTTTTACGGCGTCCCGAGCTGTTTCCGTTCTTTGCAAGGCAAATGCCGCTAACTGCTCGATAGTCATAATGGCGTTTTCACCAAGAAAAGTCTTTAACTCTTCTTTTTGCCCGATAGTCGTTTCTCCGATTAATACCTGGTGTTCATTTGCATGAGAATAAGCATCATGGAAATAAGTATAGGTTTGCTCTACCTGAGGTATCTCACCAATCTTTTTAGGTTGGTTTACCTCTTCTCTAACCAAACCCCAGTAAACATCGGCCATGGCTCCTTTTGGAAATTTCTGCCCAGGAATCACACGAATATTTAAATCTGAATCATACCAACCATCCACTGTATGAGATGTAATCACCGACCCGTCTACTGTTGCATCTTTTCCCACCATTACATCCATACAACCATTATCACTGAATTCACCAGTAAATCCAGAAATAGATAACAACATCAAAGTAACAGAAATTGTTACTACACTCAAAATCAACTTCTTAAGTTTCATTTTTCTAAATCTCCTTTATATAATATTTTTATAGACTCGCAAGGATGAAAATTAAATAAATTTACTCACCTCCTTTTCTTGAAGTTTCTTCGATCGATTAAAGATGAGATTATTCATAGACCACCCGATCAGCAGAAGCTTCAGCTGGATTGTAAAAATAGTGCCCTACCCCGTTTTCTATCACTTCCGCATAACGAGGAACATTACTAAGGGCTATCACTTTATCCGGATACATCTCCGAAAAGGTCTGGATAACTTGCAGGATACTGGAAGTTTGCCTGCCTACCCTTACGTCAATGGGCCATCCCTGCTCATCAATCTTCTCGTAGAGCAACCCATATTCTCCTGCCTTCATCACAAAGGGATCTTCTCCGGTTAAGAGTAAATGCTCATCAGTAATACCCCGTACTCTATCTAAGAAAGGTTCGGGGGCTTCAAATAGTAAAGAGAGGGCATCAGAATGATCTCCCACTTCCCGATGAGAAAGGCCGTGTAGTGAGGGAGGGGAAAATTCCATACCGATAGGACGCTTAAATTCCATAGCAGTTAACATCATGGAAGCCATGGCCGCTACTTCCTGGGCATTCTGATGGGCTACAATGGTGCTGATGACCGGGTATTCTAATTCGGCCTCGTGTAGATCGATGAAAATACCTACCTGCTCTTTTTTGATAAGTTCCATAAAGGCATGGCAAGTACGTTCCACCAGAGCACCGTTCGGTTTACCGGGCCAGGTACGGTTTAGGTTGCGTATATCCATATAAGCTAACAGCTGTCTGCTGGGATAGTTTACATAAACTTCCGGGTCAGGCCAGGAATCAAGGGGGTTAGCCCAGCGGTCTCCCATCCTGAACTTTTTTATTCCCCAGCTGGTGGGAATGTGATAAAATTGTGGATAGGCATCTCCGGGCCGGCTTACCGTTGAGGCACTTTTATTGGCCCAGATGGCTACAATCAATCTTCCCTTTTCCGGTTGGGCATTTTCCACCAGGACCTGGGCAGCTAAATTTGCCCCCGGCTCTTCAGGATGAGTTCCCCCAATTACCATCGCCGTTCCTCCGGGATTGCCGCTATCCAAAATGTAGATATAACAGTCATTGGTAGTCCCTTTCAGGGGAGAGAAGTAGTCACTCAACTTTTTAACTTCCGTAACTCCGGCACTTAAGACCACAGCTCCTTTGAAATAACGGTGTTCATAGAAAGCCCGGCCTGCTATTATCAATAATATTAAAGTAATACACAAAGCGATAATTTTAACGGTTTTTATAGATTTATCAGACATATTTTACCTCCTCTGCTATTTATTTACTTGATGTGAAATACCCTTAAAGTAAAAGGAATCAAAATAATGCAATAAAGGATAGCTTCCTGCACATCCTTGGTCTTAATAATACTCCAGATCAGTACAAAGGCGACAAAAGCACTGATTATATGATAAATGATCATAATCACCAAATTGATGGTTGTCATTTTATCCTCTCCTTTTTTAGGTTTAAATATTTTCCTTACCTGATACTTTATTAACCTATAAGAAAGCTCAATTCTTTACTGAAGATAATAAAAAGGGTGCAAATAAATAATATGATCAGCATCGGCAGCAGACAGGTTTTTACAAACTCCCCGTAATAGCTTCCCTGGTATTTAAGCTCTATTACCGTTGCCCTTCCCACCACGGCAGTAGGTGGAAGACAATCACCCAGGGGCCACATAACCGCCATTGCCGATAAAGCAATAATGGGATTTAATCCCTTCATATTAAAGAGCAGTATCAGGGGAACCCCGAGTAAGGGAGCGGCAGCATACTGTACCAGCCCTTCAGACCAGGGCAGGATAAGCCAGAGGGTGGCAAATAATACCGTCAGGGGTAGTGTTACTACTCCCAGGGAGATAAGTCCACGGGCTCCGCTTAAGGCCATAATTTGAATGAGAATTCCCACCACAATCATAATCCCCACCAGGGGGATAAGCTGGCGGATGGTATTACTGGCAATCTCCAGGAGGGGAAGTTTTTTCGGACTGATCAATAATACTGCAATGGCTGAGATAAGAAACATCAAAGGCAATCCCAGGATGGGCATCTGAAAAGGCCAGATCCTCCCGGCTAATACCAAAGCAAAGAATACTAAAAAAGGTATAATCACTCTCAGTAAGTTCATCTTCTCAGGGGGTGTGGGTAATTCCTTCAATGCTCTTTCCAGATCAACCGCTTTTCCCTTCCAGCCCAAGATGAACATGGAAAGAAGAGCACCGGTAACTGTAATGATTAACAGAGGCTGCATAAATCCCACATAGGGCATATTTGAACCGGCAGCAGCCATCATGGCCCAGAGATTAATCGGTGGTGCAGCTGCACTCATGGCAGCACAAAGAAAGATGATGGCGGCAGTTCTGGTCTTGGTTATGCCCATAAAGGTGAGTACATTTCCCACCATGGTGCCCATGATCAATACGGTTACGGCACCTGAGCCGGTTAAAGCCCCGGGAATCAAGAGGATCAAGGTTAAAAGTAAAAGACAAACAAAGCGTTGTTTATGAAAAGTGGTAATAATACTTCTTATTATATAAGTTACTCCCCCTGCTTCTTTAAGAAGATTCATGAAAAAGGTAGCGGTAATAAAGATGAGGCAAACATCGAAATAAGTAAAAGCGCCATCTACGATATGGCGAACGGGGATACCTGCCCCATGAGCCAGAGCTCCGGCAATTGCTGCTGCAAACATGGATAACTCAATAGTTAACTTTAACAATCTGGCTACGGCAAAAGCTACGGCAATGACTACCAAAATCATACCAGCATGTGTAAACATTTTATCCCTCCATATTGAATAATTGTTTAAATATATCAGTAAGATCCAAAGTTTCTTTAAAGGTAATTATGGGGATACCCTGTTCTTCGGCAGCTTTGGTGAAATACCCATCTTCATTGCTGTCTTCTCTTATCAAAAGAAGTTTTGATTCAGGGATAACAGTTGCGATAGAGGCAGCATCTGTGGCATCAACTCTTCTGGCCATCCCTTCAATGTGTGCACCGATTATCAAGATGCCTTCTTTTTTGGCTTCCTCGATAACCGCTTTTATTCTTGCTACCTCATAGTCTATATTGACGCCGGCTGCTCCCATCCCCTTCATGCTGGTGCCGGTGGTAATAATCAAAGTTTTGTAGGGATTACCTTCTTCGGCTTTGGCTTTTAAGTCTTCCGCAGTTAAGAGGTCTTTTCGGTCGCAGGGGAGTTTAATCTGTTTGGATAAGACCCAGATCATGAGCGCTCCGGGACTCTGCCCGCAGGTAGTTACCGCTAAAGGGGTTTCAACCTTAGGAATTTCAGTCTGTTGGGCAGCAAAGCCTATCAAAGATAGGATAAGGATTAAAACGAGAAACAGGTTAAAAATTGCCAATCCTTTTTTCTTTAACATTTTAAAAATCCTCCTTTTTTATTTTTAAATAGTAGAATCGATCTTTTTTAAAATCTCTTAAAAGCAAAAAGCCCTGGCTAAACCTTACGCCAGGGCTTTTAAAAGCTTGCAATTTATTAATAATTTAGATATAATAATTATTGCAAGCCTATCAATTGTGTTAGATGGCTCTAGGCAGTTGGTGTAAGGCTTGGTACGCCCCTTGGTCGTCAGACCAAGGGGTTATTTTTATATATCCCTCATTCTTTGGGATAGTTTACTTTGTTTTTATCACTTATTAAATTTTATCAATGATATATAGACAAAAAAAAGACAGAATAAAAAAATAAGGATATTACTTTCTTACTCTGTCTTTCTACCTGAAAGATTCTTCCAAAAGCATTAGGAAATAATTCTTTTAGCAAACTCTGTAAGGATTTTCCTAAAAATCAGGAATTGCCCCATCTGTGCTTTTTATGATAAAGCTGGCCAGAGTTCTGTCCGGTAACAGTCCATTTGCCTGAAAGTTTGGATACTTATCGTATCTTGTCTCTTCGGTTCCTTTTCTTTCTTGTTTTGATAAAAGAAAAGGTCTCTCCTGTTACCTTCATACAGGATAAATTAAATATGATATTTTATAATATACATATTGTATATAACTAATTATATCACATTTATTTATAAAATCAATCTTTTTTTAAAATATTTATAAAAAACAAAAAAGCCCTTCAGCTTGATTACCAAAGGGCAGGAAAAGTCAGCTCCCCCAACAAAACGATTTTCGAACTTTTTGCATGAGTGGTGAAACTGAAAAGGTGTATCGAAAGTTAGAAGAGATAATTAATATCTGTTAAGAATTAAAGGAAATAGAATAACTCTTAGAAAAAGTTACCGAATTATTGAGCTAGTACAGTATTGCTTCTGGCCAGAATTCGGTCCACTCCCAAGCACCTCCCTGACCGATTCCAATTTTCCCAGTTCGCATCAGCCTTCTCCACTCTTTCCAAACGTCTGTAGAATACATAAGCTCAGTCTGGCATAATTTTCTTACGAAAAATACCTCACGGTAAAAGTTAAGGGCACGCTCAATCGCAGGGCTACTTCCAATCCACTTTCCTGTCGTATAATCTCTAAGTCTATTACAATCACCTTCTGAGGTATCGGCTCCGAGAATTTCCGAATAAATACCACTAAAAATAGCGCCTTCTCCCCATTTGGTTCCCATTGGGATGTATAATGGGCATTCAACATCCGGGCAACTTTCTTTGATTCTTTCAGCGGTTTCTAATACCTCACCCCAATCTTTAGGCTCCCATGGTATCGGTATTCCCGCCTTTTCAAAATTTGGTTTCCAATACCACAAAACTGCATTTACAGACGCCTCCAATGTGATTCCATAGATATGACCTTCATATGAGCCCATTGCCTGAAATGCTGGATAATATTGGTCCCAATCCGGCCACTCTTTAAGGTAGCCATCCAACTTGCCAGTATAACCCGCTTCAACACAATCTGCTATTCTAAAAGCATCAACCATAAAAACGTCGGGTGCGATATCATTTGCAAAATCCAAAGTTATTTTCTCCCACATGTCCATACCATAGGGAACCACCAGTGTATCAACCTTTGCACCAGTGATCTTCTCAAACTCCTCAACTGCTGGCTCAAATAGATCTTTCCAAAGTTCTCCGTATTCAATCAAAATCACCTGCTGGGCAGTTCCAGTGACCGCAAGTGCTCCAATTAACAACATCACTATTGACAGTATTAAAACCTTTTTAATCATTTTTCCTTCTAAATCAAAATCCTTTCGAATTTCTTTTGGGATTCTTATATTCGATAATGATAATGGGATCTCTTCCATGTTATTTTTTGTTTTCATAATGTTTCTTCATCTCTTTATTAAAAGGCAACGCAAGTATCTCCTCTATAACTGCTTCTGCCTGCTCAAAAGATTTGGTCCTGGGATCTCTTATCAGTATTTCTTGCAGTATCCTTTTATCACCTGATATGAATGCTTCCAATGCCCACTCCATCCTTAACATCCTCGGGGCAAGATACATATTCATTATCCGCTTTGGTATAGGAGGATTTATCTCCTCCGGATAAATGCCCTTCTTGTCTACAATTATCGGTACTTCTACTACTACATCCTCGGGAATACCCGGGATTATTGGTCCTTTATTTGGGATATTTAGTACAAATCTTTCCTTACCTCCCTTGACCAAGGCATCGATAAATTGAATATGCTGTTCTCCGCTCTTAACCTCAGGGGGAAATTCTTTTAAAAGATTAACAGATTTATCTGAGGCAAACCTAAAACTCTTCTCAGGTAATGCCTTCAAATGATTTTCCTGATACCATGCCCAGCCCAAATCAGAATCTACTCCTCCCCAGGGTTCTCCATACCATTTTTTGTTAGCCTCCGGATTGTAATGATATTTCCAGCTCCCATTCCTAATACTATCTCCTATGGGCATTCTTCCATAAAATTTGTACATATCTATCGCCGCGGGACTCATCTGGTCATCAAAAGGATCTTTGGGTTTCCATTTCCTCGCTTCCCCTTCTATCCATTGATCTATAAGTGGATATGCATCCTTGTCTTTATAAAGAAAACGGGTAAGCCATATATTGTGGTTAAAACCTGCAACCTGCCAGTTCACTTCTTTCATATCCAATCCCAAACTTTTTGCCACGATTTCAACGCCATAATGTCCATGGCAAAAACCTATAACCTTAATGTCAGAATATCTGGATATCAAGGTTGTACCTTCAAACACTGGATTAGCCGTCTGAAGAAGCCAAGCATTAGGACATATCTCTTCCATGCTATGAGCTACCTCTAAAAAATATTTAAGCTGATTGTAATTACTTAAGGTGGGGTAATCAGAAACCATGTTAAATTCTTGGCTGTCTATGCCCCTTGCATAACCATGTTTTTCTCCTGCTTTTTTACTGGCATCCAGTTGAGCATGACCACCAACAAGAGCTGTGTTGATTACGAAATCTGCGTCTTCAATTGACCGTTTCATATCTGTTGTTTTTTCGAATCTTAAATCAGTTCCCAATAGAGCAGCGTATCTTTTCGCTAAATCATGTACTGAATTTAGACGCCTTTCATCGACGTCCATAAGTGAAACAGAGCTTCCGGACATATCTTTTGTTTTGCAAATATCTCCCACTAATTTTAAAGAAAAAATAGCACTTCCTGCTCCGATAATACTTAGTTTTATGCCTGACATATAGATTCCTCCAAGTAATTAATTTTGTCTACAGGTACAGAGAACCGTCTCCTGTTTTTTTATTTTTCTTCTGGCGTTTGCGTAGATAATGTCGGTGGGCTTTAGCCCGGTTACCGCAATCTTTCATACTGCACCAGCGTCTACTATTATTACGACTCTTATCCATAAATAACCAACCACAAGCATCGTCGGCACACTGTTTTACCCGTTTTAATTCAGAAGAAACCAAAAGATCGGCTGCCGATTTTATTATGGGATCTAAAAAAAGGTCCATAGAGTCTGTTCCTGAGCAAAAGGACCAGGCAAACCCATTATCAGAAGGGGTTAGACAGCATGATTTGCCCATTGAGTCTGCCAGATATTTATTAAAGATTGATAGATCGTGACTTGGGATTTGATCTGTTGTTGCCATTGAGGAAAATATACGATAGAGCAATTCTCTTAATTCTATTGTCTTTTCATATACCTGCTCTACCTTGTTTGATTGCTGTAAAGCTTTTTTAAATAGTATTTGGGCAGTTTTATCTTCTAAGATACCGATCTGTTTGCTCCATGAAATTATAGCAGAAAAATCATTGAGCATCTCCTTTTTTCTTGTCTTACTATTTCTCCAATCAACAGTGTTAACAAAATCAAGACACAGCTTTCCCCTCTCTAAAGCAGGGTTTTCTTCACATTTCTCTTTTTTTAGCATAAAAATTTACCTCTTTTTTATTATAACCATTAAAAAAGTGTTGACAGGTTATAATTATTATGTTATACTATAACCATCTAAATAATATACGCTGGTTATAGATTTGTCAAATATATTTTAATGGAGGTATAGATATGTTTAATTATCAATACTTGAATGATTATGTAAAAGCAAGACATGAGGAACTCCTTAAAGAAGCAGAAACAGAACGCTTGATAAGAAAACATCAGGTTAAGTCTCACAGATCATTTAATGGTCTCTACCTTATCTTAAGTAATCTCGGAAAGAAAATGGTAAATTGGGGTACATTTCTGCAAAAGAGATATGAAGGAATTTCTTATACTCAATGCACTCAATCCGGTTGTAAAAATTAAATAGGATCATAGCTTGTGAAAATAGGAGCACCTGTTCTTTTTGCTTACTCTATCTTTAAATCCTTTTTTTAATTAACCAAGATGCTTGATTATGGGGATATATTTTTCCTCTAACTTACGATTTTTCTCGTCTCCTCCGGGAAGATTTGCAATGGATAGATTTAATACAAACTAAAGCCTTCTTTTAAAGGCTGTTTTTAGTTTAAGACCTTTAAAGAAATACGAGACTCTTTTCTCTTTTTTTGATACCTCAGCTTTAAAGATACTTTATCCTTCTACCGGCAGACCGCCTATTCTCTATGAAGCTTTACTTAAAGCCCTTATTTACAAGAATATTAAAAATGTATCTTATCTTTCTGATCTTGCAAGAGAACTTCAAGCTTGATATTTAATTTTTAAAGAACGAGTTTCTGAAAACCCATCTAAATGCTATTTATAAATATAACTCCCTCCTCCCATAGTGACCACTGCAATATTAGCATTATTGCCATATTTTTCAAGACAAAATTTAATTGCCCCATCTATGTTTTTAAAATAAAAAAATCCGGCTTTATTTATATCATATTTTGTTAATCCGTCTGATATTATAGCTATATTAATCCTTTTTCTAATTCTTGCAACAGATAATCCTACTGCTAAAGGTAATACTCCTTCTGTAATTTTGTTCCTCTCTTTCGTCTCTTTAATTAACTTTTCCGGTTCATTATTACCTATATAGTCAATGTATTCCGGGTGCGGTCCCATACCTTCATAACAAGGAGTAATAAGTATTAAAAAACCGTCATCAGGTATCGCCATTTCGCAATAAACAATAGCTTTTCCCGCCTGCCAAAAATCAAGATCAGCTGGATGAGAACTTACAACAGCAATATCTATTCTTTTGTTTGATTTAATTCCCCAGACTTCTCTGGCATATTTAACTCCGACCCGGTGTGCTTTCACAAAATGTCCAGCTACAACCTTATAAATTTTATTATCTGGAGTTACTACTGCATTTATGATATAGTCTAATCCTACAGTATCCACCCATTTTTCCATAGTAATCCTAGCCTGATTATCGGGATTTCCCGTTAGATTTCCTAAAAACGCGCTTATGATATGAAAATTTGAAACTGTCTCTTCGCCAACAACACCGGGATATATTATCTTTCCTCCACCGGTATAACCTGCTACATTATGTGGCTCAATACTTCCAATGCCTATTTTAAAATCACTTTCATAGACTACAGGATCTAACCAGATTCTTACACCACTCGATACCAAACCCATATTAATGAGTTTCTTTTTATTCTTATTTTCAGAATTAATAACTTCAAACCGATTAAATATATCTTTGCCTACTTTTATTATCTTTTCCTCATCAGTCATTGGTCGATGACTTCCCAGTGCCATAATAATTTTAATATTTTTATCTGATACTCCGGCTTTGGATAACCTTTCAATTAACACAGAAATTATAGCATCTGTCTGAGCATACCTCGTAATATCTTCACACAAAATTGCTATTTTACTAGTTGGTTTTATAATATCTTCTATTCTGTCGGCCCCAATTGGATTTTCAAGTGCCCGTATTATTTCTCCTTTGTTACTTATGGGCAATTGTGGTGTATTGGGAGACAATAACTCAGAAAAATTATTTTTCGGAATACTAAATTCAATTTCGTTATTTCCATATGGTATTTTAATTTTTTCCATATTATGAATCATAAACTTCCTCTATAAATTATTAGTTTTTCACTTTTTGAGCATTAATACTATTGTCCTAAAAGCAGCTAAATACTTTGAAATCAAAAAACAATCAACTACCTAATCCTACTCTACAAAAAATGCCTGCAGGATTTCCTTGGTTGGACTATTCGGTGATTGCACAAAGGTAACT
>JABUBN010000099.1_pt1 | contig 21691 bp, 19 predicted proteins | sample 7240341 | NCBI WGS metagenome assembly JABUBN01 (sample SAMN07256345, study PRJNA390944) | subsurface metagenome | isolation source: Methane hydrate marine sediment | place: Pacific Ocean: Eastern North Pacific, ODP site | reverse complement strand
GGACGGCGTTCCGGGGCGCTCACCGTCTCGCGCCCGCGCCTTTCCCTCGCTTCGCTCGGTCGTTGCTCCTTATTCGTCGCAACCGGCGCCCCTTTCGCTAAGTTGTGTCTTCACTTTACATCATCATAATGGAATGTTCTATTCTCAAAACTCTTTAATTTGTAACGTCTGTTTTTATGTTCAATAATGTAGTTAGGAAGCAGAGGAGTCTTTCCGCCACCATGTTCAAGGTCTAATATAAGATGAGGTATACCTACTCCGGAAGTATATCCTATCAAATTTCTCATAATCTCCAGGGCTCTTTCTACACTAACCCGGAAATGGTATGTGCCTTTTACCGCATCAGGAATGTAAAGGTAGTAAGGTCTAATTCGCATCATTAGTAATCCTTCAAAAAGCCTCTTTAAAGTATGCGGATCATCATTAACTCCAGCCAATAAAACTGCCTGGTTCCCCAAGACAACCCCATTATCAGCAAGCATATTACATGCTTTTATGCTTTTCTCTGTTATTTCTTGAGAATGGTTAAAATGCGTATTAAAATATATAGGAGCGTATTTCTTTAATATTTGACATAATTTAGGTGTAATCCGTTGAGGCAATAGGCAAGGGGTGCGGCTATCTATTCTAATAATCTGGACATGTTTTATTCTCCTAAGACTTTTAAGATAGTATTCTATTTTTTCATCATCTAAAAAGAGAGGGTCTCCACCAGAAATAATAACATCTCTCACTTTTCTATGTCTTTTTATGTAACGAAAAGCTTTTTGGGCACCTTTTCCTTCTAAAACTTTTTCTTTTATACCTACTTTTCTTTTTCTTGTACAGAAACGACAGTACCCTGTGCACAAATTAGTTACCAGCAACAAAACCCGATCTTCATATCTGTGGATTAAACTTTCAATAGGCGAATATTTTTCTTCCAAAAGAGGGTCTTTTTCACCCGCCCGCAATTCAATTTCCAACGCATCAGGAATACACTGTTTCCATATAGGGCCGTTTTTCTTCTTGATTAGACTTAAATAATAATGATTTATTTTCATAGGATATTTTTCAATCACTTTATCAATTTTCTTCTTGTCTATCTTCGCAAATTTGCTAAGATTAGCACTATCCATAATACTGCCTGAGAGAATCTGTTGCCATTTTTCCATAATTATTCCTTTCTTACACCCAGGTTTCTAAAAAACTCTGTAACGATTTGAAGGTTTCTTGAATATATATTTTAACTTTTTTTAGGTAAATCTTCAATAATATTCCGTAATTCTTTCAGATTAATAAACCGCCCATACTTTTTCAACAAAGAAATCTTCTCTTCAATATTCTTAATCTCATCTAAAGATGTGTATTCATAGGTGTGGGTTAAGACAGAAACTATGATATCATGGGAGTCTTTCGTAGACTTTTCTTTCAAATCCAAAGCTGTCTCCTCTATAATTTCGGGCGTGGATTTTTCAAAATAAAGATAGTGTCCTTTCGACGTTCCCACAGGAATCTCATAAACATGAGAATCCCCTGCTTTTCGATGGTCCTGGTAACTCATTCGATAAAGCGATGTTGGAGCTCCCCTCCAATCAGATACCAACTTGTCACCCTCAACTAAATATCTTTCAGGCTCACAGGAAAAATCAAAATACAAACCATTCTCTTCCAAAATAGGGATTAAGTTACTGGAGAAGGTAAGGTAACCTCCCCGATAAGCACAAACATTCAATCCCTGCTTTCGCAATGCACCAACTTGCCCGGAAATCACCTTCTTCATTCTCGAACTATCCTGAAAATAATATGCCTTATGTGGATCATCCTCATGAGGGTGAATACCGATATCGCCGCCATTTTCCATAATTTGTCTCCAAAACTTCATAAAAGGTTCATTAAGAAAGAAATTACGCGCTCTCGGTGAAGTATGGATGAAATGAATAAACCGTCCATCAAGATTACCTGTTGCTACTTCTACCTCTTGCTTGATTAAACCTTGCATAACTCCCACATTGGGAAGTCTTTTCTCCTCAGCTAAATTAACATCAAAATATTCTTTCCAATCTCCATCTATAGTAAAAATAAGATATAGCATAATTTGTTAAATCTATCTTAATAAACTAACCACTTTCTGACAATGCCACATGAAACTCAGGGGTATAGTCGATTTCAATTTTTACATCTTGCACCTGGCACTCAAGTAAATGTCCTCCTGTCTTTTTATCTTTAGTGATAAAATGGAGGTGATACCCTGGAACATTGATTTCTTCCAAATAAGCCGGGCACCAAAATCCTACCATAGTCCCTTCTACATTATGAAATTCAAATATTAACTGACTTTTGACCACTTCACTAAACTGAGGATATGGTTTATTTTGCCTGGGGATATTTCTTGCCTTGATATACTTGAAAGTCCCTTTTATTTTAATAGCATAGAAAATGTCTTTTGTAGGCAATAGATTGTCTAAATATTGTTGCAATTGCTCATAGTCAAAAGTCTCATCTAACAATACTGATTTATCAGGTTCGAAGAAAGTTACTACAGCAAACGGTGTCTTCATCGAATCATCAACAGGATAAGCTATCCCATCTGCTTTTATTCGATAGAATTTCCCTTCCAATGCAAACAATTCTCCGTCAAGGCCATTAAAAGTACCTATCCCAAAGTCACCATGCTGCCTCAACTGTTTATAAGTTATTTCTCCATCGTAGACCCCTTTGAAAATAGCATTCATAGTTGAGGTTTGAAAAAGGACATCCTTGTTTTCTTGCAAACATGAACATCCGGATATAGCTACAACCAAAGATGTTACCACCAATAAATAGCGGATAATTTTCATCATTCCTTCTCCTTAATATTTAGTCTTTCGCCCAACTTCTTGCTTTTTGCAAAGCCCCGCCCTAAAGGTTTACTTTACTTTTAGTAAAGAAAAGTATCCCAAAAAGAAAAACTTTCCCCTTAATAAGTAATTAAACCGTCCAAGGTATAGAGTATTTTCTTTTATACATCTTACATAGTCTATGATTCTATTAGAAATAAACGAATTTTCTGGTTTATTATAATTTATTACTACCGCTTTTATTGAGTCCATCTCTTTGCAAATCCCTTCTTCAAGGAAAAACCGTCCCCATATCATGTTCTTAAGGAGCACATTGTATCCTAACACTCTATTCTTTTCATGATAAAAAACTTTGCGATGTAAAAATTTTCTAAGACTGGGGAGACTAGTTAACATATCAACAAAGTATTCACCTTTAAATTGAAATACATTAGGAGTTTCTAAGTTTCTAAAAATTTCATTAAGCTCATAATTATTTTTGGGAAGTCTCATGTCTTGAATTATTCCAATAATTTCTGGGATAAGCGATGTAATTCCGGATTAGCCAAAGCTAAAACCTTCTTCTTCACTACTCTAGAAAAATATTCTTTTTCAGTCTTTGTTAATTTTTCTCCTTTAAGTTTCTTCAAAAATAATTCTTTTTGCTTAGGCGAGAAAACTTGAGACAATGAATATTCAAGACTAAACTCTTCTTTTATAGAAAGCCAGTCACTAAGTTTTGATTGTGCTTGACTAAAATAATTATTAAAGGTAGATTTAAGTCTTTGGCTAGACACAACATAAGGTTTAACTACTAAATCTTCATCTTTTTTAAGTTTTTCTAGAAAACTATTGAATTCTTTTTTTCTATCACCTGGTAGAGATTTATAAAATTTATCCGCCCAGGAGAATTTTAGATTTAAGACTTTATAAAGAGCAAGTGACATAACCATTAATGAAACCAAATAGGACTTATCAACTGGTTTCTTTAGATACCCTTTGACCATATCATAATTGAACATTCCCCTTTCCGCGCTGTTACCTAATACAACAGGAAAACCCTCCCAAAGACGAAGATCTTTACTTTTAACCACATCCGCCAAGGTCGCATCCACATCCTGCGCCTCTTCAGTCTCAAATAATGGAAATCCTAACCTACTTAATCTCTTAAATAGATTCTTATTAACCATCACTTAAACCTTCTTTTTTAATCACTTTTAAGAAATACTTCCAATTATTATTTACTCTACACTAATTCTGTCCAATAAACCCTGTTTATCTATCCGATAATTCATACAATTAATTGTATATTTTCATACAATTCTCTGTATTAAAATATACAATACATCTCCTAATATGTCAAGGGGAATTTTTTAAAAAGAGGAAGCAAAACATCTCAAGGGGCACATTTTCAAAAATAGTTCGTTTATCTTACCTGTTGCCCAAACTGTCCCAAGAATTTTGTAAAAATAAAAATGACTTTGACCCCTTTTTTATTTTTTATTTTTAAAAAATGGGGTGGATGACGGGAATTGAACCCGCAACCACATGGACCACAACCATGTGCTCTACCATTGAGCTACACCCACCATCATGGCACCCTCGGTCCGACTCGAACGGACAACCGACGGCTTAGAAGGCCGTTGCTCTATCCAATTGAGCTACGAGGGCACTATTGTTTCCTAATTTAGGCTGAAAATATTCATTACATCGAAAATTCTTACTTGCCTCTCTTCCTCAAACCCATCTTTACCAGAGTTCATCCTTAGCGCCTGTCCCAAATGGATTTTCATCTGCCTCAAGCATATATTCCATACAGGCAGGCATTGTACCCCCCTCTGGATGTTTCTTAAACATCTAATTGCCTTCTGCAAACGATTATAATACTTTTACCAGATGAATTCTACAGTTTTCTATATTATTTCCAGACAAAAAAGGGGACAGGCTACTTTTTTATCTTGAGAAATCCTGACACCTTCTATTCCTTATGAAACCACCCTGCCCCTCCAACGGCTTAATATCTGATTATCTAATAAATACCACTGTTTATTAAATCCTGTCCTGTAGTGGCATCAGCTACTCCAAAAAAGTAGCCTGTCCCCTTTTTTATGTTCCCTTTTTTGTTTATGTTTTATTTAGATATAATGTCTGCGTTGGGTAAGCAAATTCAATTCCGTGTTTCTCAAACTCTTCTTTTATCTTGAGATTTATTTCCTGCTGAATGTCCATATACTTATTGTAGTCACTACCTATAACATAATAGACTATCTCAAAAACAAGACTAAAATCTCCATAAGAAAAGAAGTGTGTACGGTCAAAGACCGTATCGTTAATTCCTTTTATGATATTCGTGATTACTACCGGTATTTCTTTTAACTCTCGAAGACCTGTCTCATAGGTAACTCCAAGTCTGAAAACCACACGGCGCTTGTCCATTCTCTTGTAGTTTCGCACGCGCGAATTAGTAAGGTCAGTATTAGAAAATACTAACTGCTCCCCACCCAAACTGCGAACTCGTGTAGTCTTAATGCCGATATGTTCAACTGTTCCCAAAAGATCTCCAACGATGATAAAATCTCCAATCTCAAACGGACGGTCAAAGAATATGGAAAAGTAACTGAATAAGTCTCCCAAAATTGACTGGGCAGCCAGAGCAATTGCCACACCCCCGATGCCCAGCCCGGCAATTAAGGCAGAAACCTTGATGCCAAAATTATCCAATAAAATAATAATGGCAAGTCCCCAGGCAATGACTTTTACCGTCATAAGTATCCCTTTGAGCCCTTGTTTCTTAGCTACATCTTTCTCCTTCTTTACCCAATAATTTTCAAGACCATAAACAATTATAGCCAGTAAAAAACGAACACCAAAGATAGTCAAAAGAATTAAACCTAAAACATTAATACCTTTCTCTAAGGCGGGATTCAGAGTTAAGCCTTGAATGCTCACATAAAAAGCACCAAAATAGAATAGAGGTAACAATTCCTTTTCAATCATACGAATCAAAAAATCATCTATGGTAGTAGCAGTTCTCTTTGCCCATTTCCTTAGGCGCTTTAGCAAGAATCTCTTGAAGATTTGAATAACAATAATACCAATGAGAAAGATAGAAAGACAAATAAGATAGTCCAAAATCCTGTTGTTGAAGAATGTTTGCTGTAAGAAACCTTTAAACATATCAACTCTCCTCATATAAAAATAGTGGCGACTGCCCCTTTACCGGAATTTCGCCCAATGTCCTGAGCCTACTCAAAGCTCACCCGTTAGCTAAATTTGGCAAAATGCCCAACGGATGAAACCAGATACACCCATTTAGACCACCTGTAATACTTCATAGTTTTCCCCAGAAATGACCTTTCCTCCAGGAACGACAACCACATCTATGTCCGACTCTTCTATCACGTTCTTCGCTAGTTAGTTGTATATATTTTTTATCCATAATCACTTAGGATATCATATTATCCTAAGTGTTGCACTTGCTTATTGAACTGGGGATTCTCGTTTTGCTGTTCGTATATTTTTTTCCAATGCTTTACATATTTGGAAGGATTTAACAGTTGGTCTATTCCTTCCTCGAGTAGAACCAGATGAATATGAGGATAGGTCGGCATTTATAAATTATCAATCACCTTCTTTAGTTTAACTTGCACCTGTTCAGCTATATCTCGTAGCTTGGGATTCTCTATGGCTTGCATAGATGCGACAGGGTCTACCGCAACTACTTCTATCTTCCCATCTGAAATCTCTTGTACGACCACATTGCAGGGCAACATTAACCCAATCTTGTCTTCCGCCTGTAACGACTTATAAGCAAAGGGTGGATTGCATGCTCCAAGGATTCTGTATTTCTGGAAATCCACATCCAGTTTCTTCTTCAGGGTTTCCTTGACGTCGATATCTGTAAGGATACCAAAACCCTCTTTTTTCAGTTCCTCAGTCACTCTGGCAATAGCTTCGTCAAAAGAAACATCCAATGTCTTAGTAAAGTAGTAACTCATAATAATTCCTCCTTAATACTGAAGAGTGACGCTCCCCGACGTAAGCACCGGGGCTTCTGCTTAGTTTACTAAGCATTCTTTTTCCTGCTTCAATGTCGAAGCCAACGCTTCAACTCCACAGGCGTTACTTCCCGTCCGTCCAACGGTGGTTAAACCTATCTTTAAAATGTTCTTAGAAGCATTTAAATCCCTGTCTATAGAAATACCACAATTAGAACAATTAAAAACTCTCTTATTTAACGGCATATCCTGAACATATCCACAACTACTACCCCGACTAGTCGGGGTTGGTTCAAGTCTTCCTATTTGAATGGAATACTTACCGTTCCACAAAGACTTGTAGTCAAGCTGCCTTTTAAATTCGCGCCAAGATATATCTGCAATAAACTTAGCAAGATGATGATTTTTCATCATTCCTTTTATGTTTAAATCTTCCAAAACAAACCCAGAATACTTGGCTATCATATTCGAGGTTATTTTATGAATAAAATCTAACCTTGCATTCCTAATTTCACGATGAATCTTTTGAACTTTCTTTCGCTGTTTATATCTATTTTTACCTCCCTTCTTCTTTCTACTTAACTTTCTTTGCTCCTTTTTTAATCTATCTTCTAATTTCATTAAATGTTTTGGATTTTCAATTATTGTTCCATCAGATAGTGTAGCAAATGATTTTAATCCGACGTCTATTCCAACGATATTGTCATCTTTTTTTTCTTTATCAGGAATTTCCACTTCACAAGTTACAGAACAATACCATTGGTCTCCATCCTGGGTAATTGTTATATGTTCTGGTTCTCCTTGAAGCGGTCTATGTTTTATCCATTTAACTTCACCTATTTTTGGAATAAATACAAATCCTTTCCCTAATCTCCATTTTTGTGGAACTGTGAAACTATCGTTTTCCCTGTGTTTCTTCTTAAGCTTTGGAAAACCTTTTCCGTTCTTAAAACAATCTTTCAATGATCTGTCTAATTGTCTTGCGACCATTTGTAAAGATTGAGAGAAAGAAAGATTAAGGAAATCATATTCTTTTTTTATCTTCGGAATAGAAACAACCATTTCATGAGCAAACTTAAACTTACCTGTTCGTTTATAGTATTCAATATTATCCGTCAAAAGATAATTCCATAGAAAACGGGCACTACCTCCGTGTTGTAATAGCAATTGCTTTTGTTCTTCTGTTGGGCAAAGTCTATATTTGAAACCCTTTAATATTTTCATTTCCCTTTTTGCTGTAGTTTTTAAATGTCGAGTATTTTTAAAAAGATTTTGGCCAATTCATCCACGGGGCAAACCCCGTGGTTTTCTTGGCCCAATTCTATATAACACTTGTCGGGGCGCTTTACACTCCATTATATAATTTCATTAAGATATTCTACAATTTTCGAACAAATAATTAACTAAATTATTTAGACTACAGCTTAACAGCGTGATATATTTGTCACCAGCTCCACAATAGAGAAGGAGCTTACCATTCCTTACAATACCCCCTACGGGAAAGACTACTGCTGGCACATCAACCGCATATTGGTTGTTACCATAGAGTTCATAGGGCTTTGCTGGAATGAAGATTGGGTTTTTGGTTCTCGAGAGAACCTTTTTGGGATTCTTCAGGTCTAACAAACCTGCACATATGGAATAACCTCTTTCAATTGGCTCTCTAAGTCCGTATTCCCTCGCGATGGCTGAACCTATTTTCCCTACAGCATGGTATATAAACAAAAAGCCCCTATCCGTATTGATGAGAGGAATAGATGGGCCTATTTTTTCCTGTTCATGCGGGTATTTCCCTGCTTCAAAAAATAGATTTTCCTTTTGCTGTTCGTATATCTTTTCCCAATATTTTACGTATTTGGAAGGATTTAATAGTTGGTCTATTCCTTCCTCGAGTAGAACCAGATGAATGTCAGGATGAAATCTCAAGAATATATACCATTTCTCATTGATAGAAAAGGGAATTGCGTTTCGGCTATCAAAAGGCTCAATCATTCCATGATAAGTAATATTGGCAAAATCTTCTGTAGAATATACGGCTACTCTATCAGTATTTCCGCCCGTAAAGGGGGGCTTTGTTTTACCACAGCCGATTAGCAAATACTTCTGATTGTACTTAATAATTCTTATGTCTTCTATCCCATAGATAAAATCCCGATGGTCTGTGCCGTCGCCCCGGATGACTACATTTTTAAACCTCTCGAATTTAAACCCATCCTCACTAATCAAAGGCCAGATTTCCGAAATATAGTTTTCGTCAGGTCGGTATCTTTCTCTATTTAATTTGGTATCGAAATATTTTATTCTTGTATAATTTTTATGGCATCGGGGAAGAAGAATCACTTTGTCCTCAAAAACTTCAGCTCCCGGGTTAAACACTGCGCCTATCTGTAATTCTTTATCCTCCTCCCAGGTGAGACCAATATCTTGAGGTTTCACAATAGGATTTTCCGGGTAAGAATCCAGTTTAAAAATAGATTCCCCCGATGCTAATTTAATGATTTTACCATCACCTAATTTTTCAATTGAGCGCTCTAAAGAAGGCGTTATTTTACTTCCTGTCATAGCAGTTGATTAAACAACCTTATGAATTCTCCTGCAATCTTCTTCGGGGAGTGTTCAGTTACATACTTCTTAGCCGAAGTTAGAGTTTCGGTAATAACTTTGTCCTGTTTAAATATCCTGATTAGCAGTTTATAAAGTGCATCTTCATTTGAATATTTCATAACCTCTCTATCAAAAAGTGAGCTAAATTCTATGTCTGAGGTCACTACTGGAGTTAAGGCACCGAGACACATCAGAATCGCACTGGGCACCACAGCTTCACCTTTTCTTATCTCATCTTCCTGTTTGTGCATAAGATAGACATCGGATGCGTGAAGATAAGTATAAATGCGCTCCAGCGGAGGAAGCTCGTGCTTCAACTCTATGAAGTCATAAGTTCTCAATCTTTTGATGTCTGCGACAATATACTCTGGCTCAGCTAAGATAAGGTAGATGAATGGAAAACTCTCATTTAACCTTTGCATTACAGAAAGTATGGGAAAAATATGCAATTCTGGTGCCCATCCATAGCTGAACACTATTTTTTTGTCTAACGGTAAATCTAATTCTTTTCTTGCTTTCTGTTTATCTCCTTTGGACAAGTATCCTGTAGGATAAGGAATTATGTGGAGCTTATTTTTATCAAACCTGCTTAGCCATTCCTGCTTATAGCAATCATCAAAACAGACTATAGCGTCCCATTCAAACTCATAAAATAGAGGATTAGTGGGAAGCTTTCTTTCGTGTACTACATAAACTATTTTTGCCTTCTTCCTGATTTCCGGGAAAATTTCTTTCAGTGGTTCTAACGGTACCCATTCCGCTCGTTCCACGACCAGTATTTCGTAATCTGTATCCAAAAAAGGTCGGGGATGAAAAAATGTCTCTGTATGGTCACCCTCATCACTAAAACATCTAATTACGTACTCTTCGTCTTTCGCTATAGGTCTTATATTGTTAGGCGCAAGGACAGCTAAGCTATGCCCATTGTTTACCCATTCTCTGCCAACACTTTCAGCATGAAATGATACACCACACGCTGTATTCCACCTGGAGAGTATTGCTATTTTCATCTTCTTCTATACAATTCTAAGTGTTGGCTTGCTACGACTTCCCAGGAAGTAAGCTTCCGATACTCACTTGTTCGCTCAAGCACATATTCTGCAAATTCCGGGTCTTCAAAAAGACGAATAGCTATCCTGGCAATTCCAGAAGAATTATATGGAAGAACGAGCAGTTCATCACAAATGTTCCTCAGTTCCTCAAACTTAGGTATTCTTGAGGCAATAACATGCTTTTTCGCACCTATTGCCAGGTGAAGAGAACCAGATGCAGAGCGGTCCTCTTCATAATAGGGGAAAAGAACAACATCACATGCGCCAAACAAATAGGGCACGTCGCTGTTGGGAAAAAATCTATTCGGGAATATAATGTTCCTCTGAAGAGCGAGCTTTTCTATCCTCTTATCAATATCTTTAATATAATCCTTATCTTCTTTTTTAGCGTTAGGAGCAAGACCTCCGGCAACAAATAGATATACATCTTCAATTTTCCTGCGGATTTCGTCAAGTGCTTCCAGGACTATATGCAGACACTTATGCCGCTTGATAAAGCCAAACATAAGGATTATCCTGCCATCCTCAGGAAGCTTCAGCTTCTTCCGGGAATCCCTCTTATTTTCATCACTAAGCTCTGTTCCATGGGAAATAACGTGAATCTTTTCTGTCGGTATTTCCAGTCGAGTCAGTATCGCTGCCTGGGAAGGAAGATGGACGATGACCTCATCAGCAAACCCGGCAATTCTCTTGACAAAATTCTCATCCACCGCTCCTCTTTCAGAAAATTGGCTTGGTCTTACACAATGGATAGTTATGACCTTTTTAACAGTCCCATCTAATTCCTTAAGTAAGGTGGGTAACCTGTCATCAAATTTGTATATACTGTACTCATGTTGAATATGGACGACATCTGTACCCTTTGTATGTTTGATGATGGGCTCTACATAGTCCTCATTTCTATCCCAACAAGGAACGACTTCAAACTTTTCTCTGTTTACAAGAGATGCTCCTTTCTCAGCTACAACCTTAATCTCTGATTCAGGGTCTACCTTTGTTATTCCACGGATGAGGTAATCGGTATAGGTAGCTATCCCACACTGCTTGGGAAGATAGGTTGACACATATGCGATTTTCATCTTTTCCCTTTTCCCGACTCTCAGGGATGTCGGCTAATCCCCACCCAGTTTCGTTTTCTGGAATCGGTATTATAATTATCTAACTCTCTAATCTTGTTTTTTATAAAAGAACTAAGTTTTGGATTCCGATAGTTAAACTTAACAACTATCCGTTGCAGATTCTCTGGCAGCCTTTTTAGACCCCATAAGCATCTTTCTTTTGTCTGTTTAAAATTATGTCGAGTAGAATAAAAGGGTAAACCAACCTGAAAAAATGAAATGCTATCGGCATTTTTTAATACATCTGCAAGTTTTGTCCCTCCGTTTTCATGATGTCTTACAAGAAAAAACACCTTTTTAATCATTGCTTTGCTCATACTGTGCTCTTTCATTATTTCTCTCATAATTTTGGCGCTGTTTAAAGCATGCGCATCTTTAAATTCATCATAACTCTGGTAATCTTTACGCTTAACTTTCCGTTCTTCGATAGCTCTTTCTATATCATGGCCCAAAGTGGCAATTTGCAGTGTCTCGTTAGCATCAGGTTTTAATCTGCGCAGCCATTCCAATGTGTTTTTAGCATGTATTGGGTCTTCGGGTACCGAAGATTTATTAATTATTTTCATTATTTTACTTTTTACGGCTGCTATTTTATTATTCATTTTTATAAAGAATGATTATTCTCCTGACATTTTCCATATTCATTAGAAGGGCTATTACCAGCAAGATAAAAAATGGCTGGTTGATTAAACAACCCAGAAATAGAATAAATATCCGCAGGTCACGCCCGATTCTCCAGTAAGATTTCCCTTTGAGTTTTTTCTTCATTAACCCATCGTATTTATCGGCTGTATAGCTATTCATAAACGTACCGATAATGGCAAGGAAACCGATAAACAGGGTTAACCAATTAGCATCAGAAGCGTAAACGTACCAGGCCAGTCCAAAAAGAAGAAAAGCATCAGCATAGCGGTCTAAGACAGCGTCAAACCATCCTCCGAAATCGGTTTTTTGAAATTTTAACCGGGCTATTTCTCCGTCACAGCCATCAATAACAGATGCTCCTTGTGCCAGTATTCCTCCAATAACTAAATTAATATATCCTCCTAAAAAGAAAAAAAAAGCACCCAGCATAGCAAGGATAAAGGAAAAGAACGACATAAAGTTTGGAGTAATATTAGTTTTTACAAGATACTTTGAAATCCTAATTGATATGGGTCTGTTTAAGTATCTTGATACAGGCCCATCAGAGGTCTTTTTCAAAGTATCCAAAAGCTTGTTTTTCGCTTTTTTAAATGTCTTATCATCATCCACATCAATCCAATAATCATCTTTAATATTAAATGTCTTAGCCTCCCCCTTGCTGGCTAATACCCTTATCCCGCCTGTAAGAGAGCTATCACCACTCTTTAAACTTTCTTCGATAGCGCTGAATATTGCCGGAGAACAAAGAAAAATTCCTGTATCATAAGCATTATATTTCTCGATATTCTTTCCTATATCTAAAATCTTATCGTCTTCAACAAGAACTTTGCTAACATCATTAACATCAACAAGCTTATTGGTTTTAATATTATAATCTACAGCCAGCATAACTTCGCCATCAGCTATTCTTTCATTCTTCAGTTTTACCAGTATCGATTCATCAAAGATATGATCCCCCATCAATAGAATAAAATTCTCATTTAGTAGTTTTTTTGCTTTAAGAACTGATAAACCATTTTCCCTTTTCCATTCTTCATTTGTGATATGGCTTATATTTATATTTCTCCTCTGGCTAAATCTGTTAAGATATTGCCTCACCTTCTCCCCGTTGTATCCTGTTACCACATAGAAATCAGTAAGACCACTCTTCTTTGCGGTTAATATCACCCGTTCGATAAAGGATAATCCCAAAAGAGGAATAAGGGGCTTTGCATCGCCCAGAGTTTTTAATCTTTTTCCTCGTCCAGCAGCGATGAGCAGACATTTCATCAGTTCAATTCTCCCTCTTTCCCGCAATAAATTCCTCAGTCATCCTATACGCCTCATCGTCAGTAAACTGTTGCGGTGGATGTTTCATAAAGTATGCAGAAGGTGAATACAAAACACCCCCTTGCCCTCTCTTAAAAGCCAGCTTACAACACCTAATCGCATCTATTGCCACTCCTGCAGAGTTGGGAGAATCTTCAACAGAAAGCCGCAATTCGAGGTTCATAGGAACATCACCGAAAAGTTTACCTTCCATCCTGATAAAGCAAACCTTGTTGTCTTTCTGCCAGGGCACCCAATCACTGGGCCCAATATGTATATTTTCGTCTTCCAGCCTTTCAGCAAGAACCGACTGTACCGCCTCGGTTTTTGACCTCTTTTTTGAGGCAAGTCTATCTCTGTTAAGCATGTTGAGGAAATCAGTATTGCCCCCTGTATTTAGCTGGTAAGTTCTTTCTAATTTTACTCCTCTTTTCTTGAACAAATCGGATAATGTTCTATGGGTGATAGTGGCGCCAAGCTGGGCTTTTACATCATCACCTATTATCGGTATGCCTTTTTCTTTAAATTTATTTGCCCACTCAGGATCGCTGGCTATAAAGACAGGTATATTATTTATAAATGCCGCACCTGCTTTAAGGGCACAATCGGCATAGAACCTTGTAGTTTCTTCAGAACCTACTGGGAGATAATTTAAAAGCATCTCTACCCCTGATTCTTTTAATACATTGATTACGTCTTCCTTAGATGCTTCTTTCTCATCACTTAAAATGAATGTATACTTATCATCATAATTTTTCATATGGTTTGCAAAACCATCAAGTATTTTCCCCATCTTCACTTTCACATTTGCTTTAGGTACATTATTGCAAAATACTATCGTACAGTTTGGAAGTTCAAAGATAGCCTTAGACACATCCTTTCCCACTTTTCTTTTATCAATATCAAAAGCAGCCACCACTTCCATATCGTATGGCTTGTAACCACCGATGTCCCAATGCATTAATCCAATAGCCTCTTTGCTATTTTTATTTTTATAATACTCAATACCCTGGAGTAACGAACTTGCGCAGTTACCCATTCCTACAATCCCAATTTTGATTTTGTCCATAAATAACTACCTCCTGTTTATTGTGTTCTGTAGACACCAAAATTTCACATAACGTCTGGACATTTACGAACCCCGATTCATCGGGGTTAGGCGAAGTGAAACGAAGCCGTAAATGCTTTGTTAGCTGAAGTCGAATCCTTCTCACACAAATCTCGCTACCCAACAACATGAATTCAGCTATAAGTTTAATACTTCCCTCTCTCGTTGTTTAAACTTCCCCCTAAGGAAAAAATAACTATCAGTTTAACCAGATAACGGAACTTTATTATGTGAGCAGTGAATATCTTCTTTGTTATCCTTAGCATAGCAGGAAAATTATAGTAGCTTCTACTTATACGATGTCTAATAGACCTCAATCTCTCTAAGGGGTATTCTTCAGAACATATTATATTGCCCTCACCCACATAATACCCTCTGGACTTGGCGATGAGTTCATTTAGAGGTGAATATTTCTCTGTCCTCAATAGACTGAGATTGATAGTATCCAATTTAAGCCTTTTAGCAAAAGGGGCAATCTCCAACATTTCTGGCTCGCTCTCTCCTATACAGCCAACAATAAAATAGCCATGATTATAAAAATTTATCTTCCTGATCTCAGAAAAAGCCCTCTCAGCTAAAGCAACATCAAATCCTTTTTGCATTGTTTTTAAGGTTTTGTCTTGGGCTGATTCAATTCCTATTGAAAGTATCTTAAAGCCGGCTTGGAACATCTTCTTTAAGATTTGTGGGTACTTATAAATCTCAAGCCTTAAGGCAACCACAAATATCTTTTTAATACCTTCGGCAATTATCAAATCACAAATCTCTTCGACCCTGTTCATATCTGCAGCAAAATTGTCATCTACTACAAAGATGAACTCAGCATCAATAGTCTTTAACTCTTCAACAACAGAGCGCGCTGATCTTCCATTCCAACTTCTTTTCTGTCCTAAGGGATTATTAGTAAAAGTGCAGAATTTACAATTATAAGGACAACCTCTGGAGGTTGAAATAAAGTCTATGTTTAGACCTAAGTCGATATTTTTATATAAAAGCCTGTAATTAACCCGCCTCATCTTTCTATTAGGATAGACAGCATCGTTCAACGAAGAAAGGTCACGAGTTTTATTATGAATAATTCTGCCGCCTTCACGGTAGGAAATGCCGCTAATCTCCTTAAGAGAAAGACCTGAGGCTATATCCCGAATAATCTCCTCTCCATCTCCTCTAGCAATAATATCTATATTAGAAGCTGTTGCAAAAAGCTCCTCTACAGAAACCGTGGCATATCTTCCTCCCACAATGACCTTAATATTAGAAGGAATCCGGGTAATAATGTTTATAGCAGCCTCTCGTTGGTAATCCCAGTTTACAGACAAGCAGACTAAATCTATGTTATCATTTCCAATAAAATCATCCAGATTCAGCTCAAACCTCATATCAATAAGTGTGACTTTCTCAACTAAACCCTCTAAGACAGTGGCAATATATTCCAACCCAATAGGAGGACAATATTTTTTCTCTGGAATTCCTTTCTGATGTGGATAAACACATAATACATTCTTATAGTAGGACATTCTATCTCTACCTATATTTTTTAACTGGCACGACTTCAGCTAACGCTTCGCGGATAAAAGAAGTTCGCTTTATGAATTTGGGGAAATCTTTGATTTCCCTTTTATCCGCTGTTAAGTGAAGTGTGACGCAGCCGCCAAGCAAATTTTTATTTAATCCGTAAACTCGTTTAAATAAAGCAATCTATTTTAAGATAAAATAAGTTTCTTTGCTACAGATTTTACCACTTGATTTATCTTTAAGAATAACGCTAAATTGATATTTGCCTTCCTTATCACCTTCTTCGAAAATTAGCTGGTCGTAGCTTGTGATAACCTTAGTATTTTTACTATATATTTTGCCTAAATCTTTGGCCATTTGCATCCTTTTTCCTTCAGGATCTACTATTTCTATTTCCTTTGTTATCTGTGCATTTCCATCCTCATCCATTGCAAAGCCAATTATAGAATAATGGATATAAAATTCTTCATTTTTCTTAAATATAGGTTTTATTACTTGTAAGCCTGTGAAGTCATTAGTGAATCTTATGTTCAGTATTGAAAAATCAACAAGTTTGTCAAGCTCACCTATGTACCGAAAGACAGGATAAGACTTGTAAGCATAAATGGCTTCTTTAGGTTCTTCTTCCACTGTTTGGATAATAATGCCGCCATATTTATTTATTATATTTGGGTTAATAAGAATTATACGCTTTGCTAACTCTTTCGCTTCTTCTTCCATCTTTTCCTTATTGTCAAAATATTCTGAAATGTATTGGATTTCTAAAACATCTACCTTCTCACTAACAAGATATATTTCTGACTGTTTTAAAATCTTATACTCCTTTCCAAATTCAGTTTTAAAAGTGATTGATCCTTCAATTTTCTCTTCACATAGGCTATCCGAAATCCACCATCCACCAATTAGAACAATTCCAATAATCAAAATTCCTATAAAGATTTTTGTTTTCGAGTCCAGTTTAGTCTCCTTTACGATTATATTTTAGCATAACTTCCTCTTTTTATAAATGTCTGAAGTCTCTCGCGGGTCTTCCTGATTTTCGGTAAGTCATGAATAGTAAATGACTTTGAATTTGTTGCCAAATTCTTGATTTTTCTTTTCGCTTTAGTACTCATAATTTAGGATTTTATTAAATCATCAACCTTAACACCCAGAGCATTAGCAAATGACTCTGACCCTTTTTTGCTTTTTAGAAACAATCGGGATTTCTTTACCCCTACCCCCAGCAATTCGCAAAGTTTCGTTTGGTCGGGGCGGTCGGATTCGAACCGACGACCCCTGGCTCCCAAAGCCAGTGCTCTAAACCAAACTGAGCCACGCCCCGCCTAAACAATTTATTGTATCAGCTATCCTCGTATTCTGTCAATGAGATACTTTTTCCCTGCTTCCGCTAAAGCGGAAAATGGAGTAGCAGAGCAAAGCTCTGTGTCATACATGATAACGCTGGTAGCCGCAGGCTTCAGCCTGCGTTCAACAAAACGCAACTTAAAAGTTGCGACTACCAGCAACTGGAGTAGCAGAGCAAGGATCTGCTAAAGGAAGGTAAAGCTTCGCTTTGCGGTTATAAATTATTAATTATTTCTTTCATTTTGCCGAGCGCCCGTGCTCGGTGGCTTATCTTGTTCTTCATCTCTTCTCCGAGCTCAGCAAAGGTCTTGCCGTATTCCGGCAAAAGAAACAGGGGGTCGTAGCCAAACCCACTCTCTCCCTTCATTTCAAAAGCAATCATCCCTTCACATACACCTTCACAAGTTACCACTTCACCCTCGGGCTTGGCTAAAGCAGCCACACATCTGAATCTGGCTCTTCTCTCTCCCCAGGAGAGTTTTTCCATAAGTTTCAACAGTTTCTTATTATTATCCTCATAGGTGACGTTATCGCCAGCAAACCGCGCTGAATGTACACCCGGAGCTCCGCTTAAAGCCTCTACTTCTAAACCAGTATCTTCAGCCAGAGAGAACTTTTTCGTATACTGCGAAACTACCAGCGCCTTCTTCTTAGCATTTGCTTCCAGTGTCTCTCTATCCTCTACCACCTTAGGACACCCGGGAAAATCGTCCAGAGAGAGTAACCTGGCATTAATACCATTGAGTATTTTCTTAATCTCTTTAACCTTGTCTTTATTTCGAGTGGCAAGCACAATCTCTAACATATTATCTCTGGCTACTTTAAATCTCCCAGAATTTCTTTCTCCATCGCTATCAATTCCGTAATACCTTTACTGACAAGCTCCAGCATCTCCAGTAGCTTCTTTTCAGAAAAGGTGGCCTCTTCACCAGTAGCTTGAACTTCCACAAGGTCTCCGCTTCCGGTCATAACCACATTCATATCTACTTCAGCAGCACTGTCTTCCTGAAAAGTTAAATCTAAAAGCATCTTTTCTTTAACAATCCCCACGCTTGTAGCAGCCAGGTAGTCTTTTACTGGAAAGGAAGCAATCTTCTTATCTCTTTTCAACTTTCGTATTGCATCGACCAGAGCAATGAAGCCCCCGGTTATGGCAGCTGTGCGCGTGCCGCCATCAGCCTGCAAGACATCGCAATCGATAATTATTGTCCGTTCTCCAAGTAATTTTAAATCGACAACAGCGCGCAGGGAGCGACCAATGAGCCTCTGAATCTCCTGGGTGCGTCCGGACAACTTGAACCTTTCCCTTTCTGAGCGTGTATCTGTGGCTCTGGGCAACATCGCATATTCACTAGTTACCCATCCAGTACCGGTATCGTGCAGGTGCGGAGGAACTCTGTCCTGTACAGAAGCGCTACAGATTACCTTTGTTCCCCCTGCTTCCACCAGACAAGACCCTTCAGCATACTTCAGATAGTCCCTGGTTATCTTTACTGGACGAATCTTATGGTTCTGCCTTCCATCTTCACGCATTCGTTTCACTCCTTAATTAACTTTAAGTTTTTTAGTAATTTATCCCTTGTAATCTCGTATTCTTCTTTCTGTCTTTTTACTTTCTCCACAACTGGAGGTGGAGCCTTTTTCAGAAACTCTCTGTTTTTCAATTTCTTATTAATTCTGTTCAGTTCAACTTCTATCTTTTCAATTTCTTTACTTAGTCTTTCTGCTTCTCGAGATATGTCAATCATTCCCTTTAAGGGAACATATATCTCTACATCACCAACGACCGCAGTGGCACACTCTTCTGGTTTGTTAATACTTTTATCAATTATAACTTCTTTCGACTTTGTTAAACTCTTTATATAGGGAATGTGTTCATCCAGAAGTGTTTTCTGTTTTCTGTTAGATGGTTTAATCAACACTTCTACCATCTTAGCGTGTGGGATTCTCATTACGCTACGCACATTCCTTACCTGAGAAATTACATCTATGACCAATCCCATCTTCTCTATGGCATCATCATCCCTTTCCTCCCTTCCGGGAAGAGGCCAGGAAGCAACCATTATCGATTCCTCTCTCCCTGCCGGAGAGATGCTATTTAACAGATACCATATTTCTTCTGTAATAAACGGCATTATTGGATGGAGCAACTTTAGAGTTCCCTCAAGCACGTAAATAAGCACAAACTGAGCCACCTCTCGCTCGCTCTCTTTTTGGCCATAGAGTCTCATCTTGGCTAATTCCAGATACCAGTCACAGAACTTACTCCAGATAAATTCATAAAGGAGCCTTGCTGCCCTACTTATATCATATTCCTCAAAGGCAATGGTGACCTCTTCTATCGCCCGATTATACTGGTCCAAAATCCATCTATCGGGTAAAGTGAGCCTTTCTCTGATAGAGTCATTTTGGGTTGGCACACCGGGAGGCAACTTAAATCCTTCCAGATTCATAAGCACCAGCCGCGAGGCATTCCATATTTTGTTAGCAAAATTCCTTCCCGCCCTAAAATTATCATCAGAAAGCTGAACATCCCTTCCCATCACCCCGCCACAAGCCATAGCAAACCTCAGTCCATCAGTTCCATATTTCTCCACAGTTCCCAAGGGGTCAATAACGTTCCCTATAGACTTACTCATCTTCCTTCCCTTGGCGTCTCGCACTATGCCATGAATGTATACATCAGAAAATGGGATGTCGTCCATCAATGTCAGTCCCATCATAACCATTCTGGCCACCCAGAGGTAGAGAATCTCGTATCCTGTAACCAGAACAGAAGTGGGATAGTAGTAGTCAAGGTCATCGATTACCTTCTCACTTTTCGATTTACCGGGAGCCTTGCCTTCTTTTCTTGGCCAGCCGAAAGTAGAAAAGGGCCAGAGAGCTGAGGAGAACCAGGTGTCCAATACATCGGGGTCCTGGATAAGATTGCTATTGCCACACTCCGGACATCTTTCTGGTCTTTCCACCGCTGCAACAGGGGAACAACCCTTCTGGCAGTACCACACGGGAATCCTGTGCCCCCACCAGATCTGACGGCTAATACACCAGTCATGCAATTCTTCAAGCCAGTTCAAATATGGCTTAGTCCAACCCTCAGGAATGAGGCGTACTCTCTTCTTTCTGGAAGCTTCAATTGCTCTTTTTGCCATCTCTCCTGTCTTCAGATACCACTGTTCAGATACCAGTGGTTCCAGAATAGTCTGACAGCGGTAGCAATGACCAATCGAGTAGTTGTAATCCTCAATCTTTTCTAAATACCCTTTCTCCTTTAGTTCTTCTACCAGCTCCTTGCGGCACTCAAACCTGTCCTTCCCTTGATACTTCCCGGAAGCCTCAGTCATCCTGCCCTGCTCATTAATAACCTTTACACTGGGCAGGTTGTGTCTCTGGGCTATCTTAAAATCATCCGGGTCGTGTGCAGGGGTTACCTTCACCGCACCACTACCAAAAGTAGAATCTACAAATCCATCAGCAACAATGGGAATGGGACGGTCCATAACTGGCAATATAACTTCGCTTCCAATTAACTCCTTATATCTCTTATCCTTGGGGTTAACAGCAACTGCTGTATCTCCCAACATAGTTTCCGGTCGTGTGGTAGCTACCATAACAAAAGAGACTTTACTCTTCGAACTTTTGAGGGGGTACTTTATATACCATAACTTACCCCTAACTTCTTCGTGTTCCACTTCGATATCTGAAAGAGCAGTCTGGCACCTGGGACACCAGTTGACAATGTACTCACCCCTGTATATCAATCCCTTTCCATGGAGGTAAACGAAAGCCTCTAAAACAGCCCTTTCACAGACACTATCCATAGTGAACCGGGTGCGCTCCCAGTCACAGGAACAGCCCAGCCTCTTCAACTGTTCAAGAATTGTATCTCCCACTTCGCTGCGCCATTCCCACATCCTTTCCAGGAACTTTTCTCTACCCAATTTCTCCCTGGTCAATCCCTGGGAGAGAAGCTCCTTCTCCAGAACGTTCTGGGTAGCAATTCCTCCATGGTCTGTTCCAGGAAGCCAGAGTGCATTATAACCCTGCATCCGCTTTAGTCTAATTATAACGTCCTGCAAAATATTATTCAAAGCATGCCCCATATGGAGGGAACCAGTAATATTGGGAGGTGGGATAACTATAGTATAGGGCTTCATTTCTGGCCTGGGTTCGCTGTGAAAATATTTCTTCTCCAGCC
>JABUBN010000098.1_pt1 | contig 21735 bp, 14 predicted proteins | sample 7240341 | NCBI WGS metagenome assembly JABUBN01 (sample SAMN07256345, study PRJNA390944) | subsurface metagenome | isolation source: Methane hydrate marine sediment | place: Pacific Ocean: Eastern North Pacific, ODP site | reverse complement strand
GAAAGCAGTGGAACGTGCTTTAGAGATGGTAGAAGAGGGTGCGGACATTATCGATATTGGTGGAGAATCGAGTCGTCCCGGGGCAAATTCAGTAGAAGAAAAGGAAGAATTGGAGAGGGTGATTCCAGTGATAAAGAAGCTCTCATCCAGAATTAGGGTGCCTATCTCCATCGATACTTATAAATCAGGGGTGGCAAAAAAGGCTATCGATGTGGGAGCAAGTATAGTCAACGATATTTCCGCGTTACGTATGGACGAAAAGATGGCTAAAGTAATAGAAAGTAGTGGAGTTCCTGTTTGCCTGATGCATATGCAGGGTACTCCGCGGAACATGCAGAGGAATCCCAGATACAAGGATGTGGTAAGCGAGATATTCGCTTTCTTGAGAGAAAGGATAGATTTTTGTGAACAGGCAGGCATTGACATTGAAAAGACTATCGTGGATCCAGGAATTGGATTTGGCAAGACCGTCCTGCATAATCTGGAAATTTTAAAGAAGCTCGACCAGTTCAAATCCCTGGGCAGACCGATTATGATTGGGGTTTCCAGAAAATCCCTTATAGGGAAAGTCCTGCAGTTAGAGCCTGAGGAGAGATTGGAGGGTTCTCTTGCTTCAGCGATATGGTGTATGACCAAGGGAGCAAGTATTCTCAGAGTTCATGACGTTAGAGAGACAAAGAGGGCAATAAAGATGGTTGAGGCAATCGCCCAAGCTTAAATAAGAAACCATTGTGGAAGGGGTAACAGTCGTGTAGGGGCGACCCGCAGTTTACCCCGATATATCGGGGTGGTCGCCCGATGCACAGGCGGATTCATCCATCCCCTGAGACCCTGATTTTTGCAGGGGCTGGATTCACGAAAGGAGAAGGACATGGCAGGAGATATCGAGGTTAGAGAAGTAAAAACTAAGAAGGAGTTGATGGATTTTATAAAATTTCCCTGGAAGGTTTATCAGAATGACCCTTACTGGGTGCCACCATTAATCAAGGATGTAAAACTTATTTTAAGTGAAAAGAACCCTTTCTGGCAACATGCGGAAAAGGAGCTTTTCCTTGCCAGAAGAGATGGCAAATTAGTGGGGAGGATTTCCGCCATAATTGACCATAATTATATAAATTTTCAGAAGGAAAAAATGGGGTTTTTTGGGTTCTTCGAGTCCCTGGAAGATTACGCAGTTACCGAAAATTTGTTTAACAGGGCAAGGGAATGGCTAAAAGGGAAAGGAATGGAAAAGATGGCTGGTCCGATGAACCCTTCTACTAACGATGAAGTGGGTGTTCTTATAGAAGGATTTGACTCCAGCCCTTACATTTTGATGACTTACAATCCAAAGTACTATATCGATTTTATGGAAAGATATGGTTTAGTTAAAGGGATGGATTTCTTTGCCTATTTGATAGAGGTAGATAAGGCTCCCTTAGAAAGATTGGAAAAAGTGGCAAAGAAAATAAGAGAGAAAAATCCGGATGTTAAAATTCGACAAATTAATCTAAAAGACTGGAAAAACGAGTTAGAGAGTGTCCGTAGAATCTATAATAATGCCTGGGAAAAAAACTGGGGATTCGTTCCCTGGACAAAGGAGGAGTTCTACACTGAGGCTATGAAGCTAAAGCCTTTTCTCGTGCCCGGGACAATTCCCATGGCTGAAGTAGATGGTAAGCCAGTAGGAATGTTAATTACGGTTCCTAACTATAATGAGGTTACTAAAAGGATGAACGGGAAGTTGAATCCCTGGACTATTCTGAAATTCCTATGGTACAGGAAGAAGATTACTACTCAGCGCTTACCAATTATGGGGGTAGTAAAAGAGTATCAGAAGAGAGGAATTGAGACCCTCCTTATATTGGAAGGATTGAAAGGTTGCCGAAGGGGAGGTTATAAATATTGTGAGTCTTCATGGGTGCTGGAAGATAACATCTTAACCCAGCGAGCAGCCGAAATGATGGGTGGTAAATTATACAAGAAGTACAGGGCATATCAGACCAATATTTGAAAGCATTAAGATTTAGAAGACTTAATCCGATATTTTGAATTACTTCTATACCATTTTACTGTTCTTTCCATAGCCTCATCCAGAGAGACTCTTGGTCGGTAGCCAAGTTTAGTCCTCGCCTTCTCTATACTGAAATGGTAATCCTTACCCGCAATGGCTATTCTGTAGCGAGTTATTATAGGTGGCTTCTTTGACCTGAACAATTTTAAGATTGCCTCACAGACCGCCCCGGCAGAATAGGCTAAACAGTAAGGAGCGGAAAATAAGGGTCGTCCCACGCCGAGCTTCTCGGCAATCTTGTCAAAGTACTCCTTCCAGGTGATTTTCAGCCCATCAGTGATAATGAATATCTCTCCCACTGTATCTTTCCTGCTTCCAGCAAGTAGAATGGCATCTACGAGATTTTCAACATATGTGGGACAGGTTAATGGTCTTCCTCTATTAATATAAACCATTTGCCTTTTCTCTAAAAGCTCTGCCATTTTTACAAAAGTTACTCGATCTCTTGGTCCAAAAACATTACCCGGCCTGATAATCAATGTAGGTAGGCCTGTTTCTCTATGGAATCTATTTACCAGATCCTCTGCTTCCTTTTTGGTTATACAGTAAGGAAAGATGGTAGCTGTCTTCGGGGAATCCTCTGTAGCATTGTGGAAGCCCCCAAAACCATGAACCGCAGCAGAACTGATAAAAATAAACCGTTTGACTCCAGAGTTGAGTGAGCTTTCCAGAAGGTTCTTAGTACCTTCTACATTTACTTTTCTAAATAATTCTATTGGTCCCCAGTCGGATGCCAATCCTGCTACATGGTATACTATATCTACTCCCTGGGTAGCTTTATCTAATATAACTCTATTTGATAAATCTCCAAAGAACAATTTTACTTTTAACCCTTCAAGGAAAGATAAATCACTGGTCTTCCTCACCAAGCCCGATACTTCTTGACCCTCGGTGATTAGACGTGTTGCCAGATTGCTTCCAATAAAACCATTTATTCCAGTAATAAAAGCTCTCATATCAGAAAAAGGTGACAGGTACTTTTTTCTCTGCCGTCATAAATATTGTACCTGTTACTTTTTTTGCACTCACCTCTTTTACAGGATAGTTACGAATAGGTCCGTGAAGACTCCTATACAGGAATGGATTATTAAGGGATACAGTATAGACCGGGTTCGCAAAGCAAGGTAGCCCAATACTATTCCCAGAACTATTGACCCTAAGAATTCCGACTCTGGCTTATTAAAATGCAAGAGAGCAGAGGGAATAACTTGCAGTAAAATTGCATAGGCATCACCAAATTTTTCCCTCAATCCAAATAGCATGTATCCTCTAAAGAAAAACTCCCAGCCCACATAATATAGCAAAACATAAGAAAATTCATACAATAAGAAGACCGAAGCGTTATCCTGGACCAGTTTTGATAGTGGGTATTCTGCACGAACCTGGGGCATATGTGAGGCCAGAATTATTATGGGAGTTACAATAAGAGGAATAGTTATAATAATAAAGCGTAAGCCATATCTTTTATCTCCCAGGGTCAGTCCGTAATTTTTAAGTTTCTCCTTGAAAACCAATTTTATGATTATTAAAGGAAAGAGAAAAAACAGAACGAGTGTAGTTAGAAATTGGTAAACATAACGATATATGTCGAAATAGTACAAACTAGAAAGATGAGAAAAATATCGCGCAAATGCCTCGTCCATCCCATGGTAGATGTACACTAATAAAATCACAGGGACAGAAAGGAGCAGAATTTTTATTTTCCAATCCCCTTCTTTTAAGGTTTCGATGAATCTCAATCTTCCTCCCTTATTAAGCAGATTTTGTCTCGGGCAAAATTACCTGAATAGCCTGAGGACAGATTTCGAACTTTTGAGGGAGAGTGCCCATAATTTCTCCATCAACCTGTATCCACACTTCCTTGGGAGCATTGATCTCTATCTTCTTTGCCTTAGTATATTCCACATCCTTAAAATAAATATGGCGTCCTCTCAAAACGCCCAAAACATGACGAAGAACATCTCTTCTTCTACCTGTACTCCTTCCAGGTGATTTTCAGCCCATCAGTGATAATGAATGTCTCTCCCACTGTATCTTTCCTGCTTCCAGCAAGTAGAATGGCATCTACGAGATTTTCAACATATGTGGGACAGGTTAATGGTCTTCCTCTATTAATATAAACCATTTGCCTTTTCTCTAAAAGCTCTGCCATTTTTACAAAAGTTACTCGATCTCTTGGTCCAAAAACATTACCCGGCCTGATAATCAATGTAGGTAGGCCTGTTTCTCTATGGAATCTATTTACCAGATCCTCTGCTTCCTTTTTGGTTATACAGTAAGGAAAGATGGTAGCTGTCTTCGGGGAATCCTCTGTAGCATTGTGGAAGCCCCCAAAACCATGAACCGCAGCAGAACTGATAAAAATAAACCGTTTGACTCCAGAGTTGAGTGAGCTTTCCAGAAGGTTCTTAGTACCTTCTACATTTACTTTTCTAAATAATTCTATTGGTCCCCAGTCGGATGCCAATCCTGCTACATGGTATACTATATCTACTCCCTGGGTAGCTTTATCTAATATAACTCTATTTGATAAATCTCCAAAGAACAATTTTACTTTTAACCCTTCAAGGAAAGATAAATCACTGGTCTTCCTCACCAAGCCCGATACTTCTTGACCCTCGGTGATTAGACGTGTTGCCAGATTGCTTCCAATAAAACCATTTATTCCAGTAATAAAAGCTCTCATATCAGAAAAAGGTGACAGGTACTTTTTTCTCTGCCGTCATAAATATTGTACCTGTTACTTTTTTTGCACTCACCTCTTTTACAGGATAGTTACGAATAGGTCCGTGAAGACTCCTATACAGGAATGGATTATTAAGGGATACAGTATAGACCGGGTTCGCAAAGCAAGGTAGCCCAATACTATTCCCAGAACTATTGACCCTAAGAATTCCGACTCTGGCTTATTAAAATGCAAGAGAGCAGAGGGAATAACTTGCAGTAAAATTGCATAGGCATCACCAAATTTTTCCCTCAATCCAAATAGCATGTATCCTCTAAAGAAAAACTCCCAGCCCACATAATATAGCAAAACATAAGAAAATTCATACAATAAGAAGACCGAAGCGTTATCCTGGACCAGTTTTGATAGTGGGTATTCTGCACGAACCTGGGGCATATGTGAGGCCAGAATTATTATGGGAGTTACAATAAGAGGAATAGTTATAATAATAAAGCGTAAGCCATATCTTTTATCTCCCAGGGTCAGTCCGTAATTTTTAAGTTTCTCCTTGAAAACCAATTTTATGATTATTAAAGGAAAGAGAAAAAACAGAACGAGTGTAGTTAGAAATTGGTAAACATAACGATATATGTCGAAATAGTACAAACTAGAAAGATGAGAAAAATATCGCGCAAATGCCTCGTCCATCCCATGGTAGATGTACACTAATAAAATCACAGGGACAGAAAGGAGCAGAATTTTTATTTTCCAATCCCCTTCTTTTAAGGTTTCGATGAATCTCAATCTTCCTCCCTTATTAAGCAGATTTTGTCTCGGGCAAAATTACCTGAATAGCCTGAGGACAGATTTCGAACTTTTGAGGGAGAGTGCCCATAATTTCTCCATCAACCTGTATCCACACTTCCTTGGGAGCATTGATCTCTATCTTCTTTGCCTTAGTATATTCCACATCCTTAAAATAAATATGGCGTCCTCTCAAAACGCCCAAAACATGACGAAGAACATCTCTTCTTCTACCTTTTTTAAATATAATAACGTCCAGATAGCCATCGGCCATGTCGGCTTCAGGAGCAATTATGGAAGATACACCGTAGAAACTTCCGTTGGAGATGATGGCCTCAAAGCCTCGACAGGAAGAGCCATCCAGTTTAATAGAAAGTTCAATTCTCTGGTGCTTAATCAACACACCCACACCTGATACTAAATGAGCAGGAATCCCTCCCAAGGTTCTTACCAGGTTAGGATTCAGTGATTTAATTACCGAAGCCTCGTATCCTATTCCGGCCATAGAAACAAAGTAGCGGAGAGAATTGCCAGTTCCCACTTTCCCCAGGTCAATTTTCCTTGCATATTTCTTAAGAACAATTTCACAAGCCCGGATAGGGTCAAGAGGAATACCTGCAGAAAGCGCATAAATATTACTTGTGCCGCAAGGGATAAATCCTATAGGAAGGGAGTTGTTGGAAGATACCACTCCATTAATTACCTCATTTAAAGTCCCATCGCCTCCACAGACCACAATCAGGTCATACTCTTCACCGCTTACTTTCTGAGCTTCCTGAAATGCACTATTTTTCTCTTTGGTTATAGCTAAACTAAGCAGATTATCCCTTCCCAGAATTTCTCTAATTCTGGGCAGATAAGTTTCTACTTTCTTGCCGCCAGATAAAGGATTTACAATTAATTTCATTCTCATAATAGCAAATTTCCTTACTTTGACAAAAGTATATCAAAATGCTATCACTCGGTCAAGGCAAAACTATTCTAAATGAGTTTCTTAAAAACTATTATTTTTCTGCGTATTGCTGTTTTTTCCCTTGCGTTTTTCGAGAATTCGTAGTAATCTTAAATATGGGGATTTCCATGCCTTTCGCAGAAAGCCAAGCGGTAAGTAGGCAGAGCTTGATACAAAAATGAAAAACACAAAGATTTATTTATTATTATTTTTATTTCTGGTCATGGTTGCAAAATTGAGCTGGGCTTATCCTAATCTCGGATTGGATAGTTCTGATATCCATTTCAGTAACAACTACCCTGACTTAAATGAGGGAACAACTATCTGGGCAACTATACATAATAGTAGTGATGCTTATTCTAATCCAGTATTTGCTCAAAGCATAGAACCTTTTAAATCATATTATTATGAACATTATAATCAGTGGCTTGCTCAGTCATTTTACTATGAGGAGGATGTAAATTTAACAGGAGTGAGTCTCTGTATAAGAGATTTAGGTGATGAGGATGAGTTGACTGTAAGGATAGAAACAAACCTTTCTACAAATGTACCAAGTGGAATGCTGGTTGTTGTAGGAGCTTCAACAACAGTGAATAGTGGTGGTTCTTTTGAATGGGTGGATTTTATGTTTTCTACCTCTACCTTAATTTCTTTATCGGCAAATACTACCTACTGGATAGTAGCACAAAATTATACTGTGGATTATGCTACCCATGCATATGGCTGGTTATATGCAGATCCTCCGGAATATCCTAATGGTAATATTGCTTACAAAATTGATCAAGGAGATTGGGAACCAAAAGCGTCAGTTGATATGTTATTTAAAGCGTATCGCTCCACAAGAACTGTGGTTAGATTCTATGACGGAGACCCGGATTCTGATGGCACATTGATTGGTACAGATGAAATATCTCCAGTTCCTGATGAAGGACATAGGGTTGCTTACTGTACATGGAAGTCCACTCCACCCGGATATCGTGACATTTATGTTTATGTAAATCAATATAATGTCATTGTTGAAACTGATACAGCTAACAATAAAGCTTATAAAACAATTGCTGTAGATTTTCCCAGAGTTGTAAGTGCTGAAACAATTGATGACGACCTTGATGGCTATATAGATGCTTATCATATTGTTTTCAATGAAGCAATAAATGATTCTACATTAGTTCAAACTTCCACTTGTGGTTTTGTTGTAGCAGGTTATAGTGGCTTAAAAGTGCTTACAACCTTAACCAGTCATTTTGATGTAGTAAATGATACAGATATTTACCTTTGCTTTACTGAAAGTGGAGACCCTGATACCGGACTCCTTCCCGAAATTACTTACAGCAGCACCACTGGAAAATTGACGGACCTCAACGATGGCAATCCTTTGCTTGATATTGGTTTTTCGGACATAATCAAGACCGATGGCACGTCCCCGGCAATTTATTCTCTCCTTTCCTCTCCACAGAATGGTGCTCTGGGTATCCCCATTGATACCTCAATTAAGATTGTTTTTGCTGAAGAGATGAAAGTCTACACTACCACCAGCGCCATCAAGGTAGAAGCAATTGTAAATAAAGATGGGGAATTCATACCTCCTGAGGTAGTTCCATGGAGTTTTTCATCCTCTTACGACGCAAATACCTATCGACATAAATTCATTTTTAAACCGGTTCGTCCTCTAAAAAATAATTATACATATGTGGTTACTGTTGATACAACCGCAACAGATACCGTTGGTGAGCATTTTGGCGGGTTTGAATTTAGTTTTACCACCATTTCAAATTACAAGGAGTCGAATACCTTTGTATCAGACAACAGTAAAATGAAAATAATTTTAGATGCCAGAACATTGAAAGAGGATTTCTTTGTGGAGGTGAGCACCTCTCCTCTTATTGACTCTCCCAGGAAAACCAATATAATTGATGCCAATAGTAAACTTGATAATGATGATGACCCATTTTCCTTTACTCTGGAACCCACTGTGGTAGAGATAGAAGCTTTCGATGCTAATGGGAATCCGATAACTGACACTTTTGAAATTCCAGCAACTATAAATTTATCTTATGAAGATAGCAACTCTGAAAATGGAATTGTTGATGGAACATCGCCTCCATTAAGAGAAGAGACATTAAAAGTATACTGGCTGAACGAGTCACATAGTCTCTGGGTGAAATTATCAGGTTCAAAAGTTGATAGTGGGTCCAACCGCGTTTCAGCTGATACGTTCCACTTTAGCGTTTTTAGCGTTCATGGGGTTGGAGCGACTGATTTGAGCAATGCCTATGCTTATCCTGTTCCATTTATCCCCAGCCGGGGAGATACGGATATTACCTTTACCAACATTTCTCCTTTATGCACGATTAAAATATATACCCTGAATGGTGAACTTGTTAGAACTATTGAACATACAAGTGGCGCAACCAGTTATTCCTGGGACGTTACCAATGATAGGGGAGATAGGCTGGGGAGTGGAGTTTACCTTTACTTAATTAAGGATGCTAAAAATAAGAAAAAAGGAAAGTTAATAATAATTCGATAAGATGATGAAAAAATACATATATAAATTAATTATCTTTATCTTATTGTCCATTGGCTTTTCCCTACCGGCATGTTTTGCTAAGGGTCGTGGAACCACTGGAGCAAATTTCTTAAAGATAGGTGTGGGAGCCAGACCTCTGGGAATGGGGGGTGCTTTTGTTGCTGTAGCAGATGATGCTAATACTATTTGGTGGAACCCCGCTGGAGTTGCTACTACAAAGCATAAAGAGATGACCCTAATGCATAATGAAATGGGTGAAGATATACGCTATCAATTTTTAGCTTATAACCAGCCGGTAGGAAAACTGAGAGGAGGATTGGGAGGAAGCATATCCTATTTAAGTGTGAGCAATATTCAAGGGTATAGCCCCGGGGGGACAAAAACCAAAAAGTTAAGGACGTATGATTTAGGGATTAGTTTATGTTATGGTTTAAGAATTCTTCCTTCTGTTTCCGGGGGCATCAATTTTAAATTTATTAACGAAAAACTGGCTCATAAAAAAGATTCCACCTATGCATTTGACATAGGAGGATTATGGAAGACGCCTCTTTCTGGTTTACAATTGGGATTTAATATTCAAAATCTGGGAGGAGGACTTAAGTTTATCCAGGAGAGGTCATCCCTTCCTTTAAACGGTAAACTCGGGTGCGCTTATGAATTTAAGTTCTTTAACGCTCAATCAATCGTTGCAGTGGATGTTAACATACCCGTTGATTACAGTGTTTTTGTAAATGGTGGAGTTGAATGCAAAATATATAATTTAATTGCTTTGCGTGCAGGATTCAAATCAAAGGATGATTTATCCAGTGGACTCCGTTTAGGGATAGGAATCGGAGGAAAAAATTTGGTAATTGACTATTCCTGGTTATCCAGGGGAGATTTTGAAGATAGCCACCGTGTGAGTGCTACTTTGCGGTTTGGCAGAGAGTATGAAGAAAGTATGATTGAAAAAGATATTAAAGAACATTTTGAGCGAGGGAAGAAATATTTCTATAATGGACAAATACTTAAGGCACACAGGGAGTTTAAAAACATTCTTTTAGTTAGTCCGGGGCATAAAGGTGCTCGTGATTTTATGAGTCGCATCGAAGTCAGTGTAGAGGAAGTGGAAGTGGCAAAGGATATTGCTAACTTCTTTAGCCTGGGAGAAAAGTATTACAAAAAAGGTGATTTAATTTCTGCGCGGGCAATGTTTGAGGATATTATTGCTCTTAATCCTGACCATCAAGGAGCTAAGGATTACATCAATAGAATTGAGCAGAGGTTCGATGAAGTCGTTGATTCCATTTTTGCAAGAGGAGTCTCGTATTATGAACAGGCGAATTACGTTAAAGCTCTTGTGGAAATGGAAAAGGTCTTAGCCCTTAACCCGAATCACCAGGAAGTAAAAGAATATGTTACTCTCATTGAGAATAAACAGAGGGAACTTGAGAAAATCAAATTAGCATTGAAGAAAAAACAGGAAGAAAAAAGAAGAAACAGGAAAATCTCCACATACCTTAAAAAAGGATTGACTTATTACCAAAGGAAACAATGGACAAAAGCGATTAAATCATTTAATGAGGTATTAGTTCTTACCCCTGACCATAAAGTAGCATTGGAGCATACTGTTATTTGTTACTATGAACAAGGACTTATCCTTTATGGCGAAGACAAATTGCTGGAAGCACTGCATACGTTTAACAATGTGCTCAGGTTGAATCCAGAACATGAACAGGCTCAAGAACAGATTCTTAGAATCAATGAGGAGTGTAAAGAGAAAGCCGAAGAGTACAATCGAAAAGGGCTGGTAGAATATACCAGAGGAAATTTGAAGGAAGCGATAGAAGCCTGGGAGAATGCACTTCTTTTCAATCCTGACCTTGAGACAGCTCAAAGGAATCTGGAAAGAGCCCGAAAGGAAATAAAGAAATGAACCCCGCCCCTCAAAATTGGTTTTGTGTTTATTTATTGAGAAGTAAGAAAAACGGGAGAATTTATATAGTTAGACTTCGAAATATACTTAGTCAAGGAGGGGCGGGGTGAAATTAAGAACAAAGTTTTCTTTGTTAAACAGTTTTTTAATCATTGCTGTCATTTTGGGAGTAAGTATTTTTCTTTTTATTGCTGAAAAGCGGCTTCTGATTCAAGAAATGGAAAAAAACCAAACGAATATTATTAAAGGATTGGCTCAAGTGGGCAAGGAATCTCTCATCACCAATGATGAAATACTGCTCATAAACTATGTAAACCTTGTAGAGAGAACCAGAGGAGTAATGTACGCAATGGTGACCGCTCCTCAGGGCAAAATTCTTGCCCATACTGATGTTAACCTTTTAGGAACTATTGCCAATGATACTATTGCAATAAAAGCCCGTTCATCAAATGAACTTGTTACTCAATCGTATGTTGATAAGGGAAAACAAAACATAGTAGACATTGCTTTACCTATTTTTATTAACCAGAACAAAACGGGGATTGCTCGCATTGGGTTTTCTCGGGATAGTTTACACGAAATAGTAGAGGAAACCTTAAGAGAAACCCGTAGAAGAATTTTTGGTGTAGCAATAGTAGTTTTAATCATCGGTTTTATTGGTGCCATAATTCTTGCTCAGATGATGACCAGACCAATTAAACAGATGGCAAAAGGAGCAGAATTAATCGGTCAGGGAAAACTTGATACTACAATTGTAGTCAAAAGCAATGATGAACTTGAAAGTTTAGCCAGAGACCTTAACAAGATGTCCAGCCAGCTAAAGGAAATTGACCAAATGAAAAGCGACTTCCTTGCCAGCGTTACTCATGAGTTAAAATCACCATTAACTTCACTAATTATGTATGTTGACCTTTTTTTGCAAGGGGCAGCGGGTAAGTTAAACGAGAAAGCAGAAAAGTTCTTGAAAATTATGGAAAGGAGTAGCAAACGCCTTTCCCGATTTATTGATGACCTGTTAGATATGGCAAAGATTGAACGGGGTAAGATGGAGATAAAAAAAGAGTCTTTAGAAATTCTTCCCATAGTTTCAGAAATAGCAGAGCTTATAAAACCTCAGGCTGATGAAAAAGATATTGAAATAGCAATGAATATTCCAGACAACTTGCCTTTAGTCTTTGTTGACGGGGATAGAACCCGGCAGATTATCACCAATCTTCTCAGCAATTCGGTAAAGTTTACTCCGGAAAAAGGAAAGATATCGATCAAAATCCAGGATGAAAAAGAGTGCCTTCAACTCAGTCTTAGCGATACAGGAATAGGTATTCCGCCGGAGCAGATAGGGAAGATTTTCGATAAATTTGAACAAGTTAAAGAAATAAGAGAAAGAGTAAAAGGACCAAGAGGGACTGGTTTAGGTTTGGCGATTGTGAAATCCCTTGTTGAGGCTCAGGGAGGAAAAATCTGGGTAGAATCAGAGGTGGACAAAGGTTCAACTTTTTATTTTACCCTGCCAAAACAAACAACGTAACACCCCCACACCAATTATTATGTTTTATGTATATGTGATAAAAAGTAAAAAGGACGGTTGTTTTTATATCGGTTCGACTAATGATTTAAGGCGAAGAACAAAAGAACATAATGCAGGACAAGTTTTCGCTACAAAGTCAAGAAGACCGTTTGAGTTGGTTTATTATGAGGCTTATAAATTCCCACCACCAATGTATTGGTGTGGGGATAAATCAGAAAAAGACGCTAGGAAAAGAGAAAAAAATTTGAAATTAAGATCTCGTGCTTTTACCCAATTAAAAAAGCGTATCCAGAAAAGTTTGTTATAGTAATTGGGAGGGTTTACCCCCACACCAACTGTTACAGTAAACTCCTACATCTATAATTGATGTGGGTGGTTTATCTCTCTACCAATTGTTATAATAAACTCCTAAATCCACAGTTGGTGTGGGGGTGTGATGGCGGGTGAACGGGTTTTAGTTGTCGATGATGACCCTAATATTAGAGAAGCCTGTGTAGAATATTTGAAGATGAATAAATACAATGTGGGTGAAAGTAAAAGTGGAGAAGAGTGTCTTCAACTACTTAAACAGGATAATTATCAGATTATCCTCACAGATTTAATGATGCCTGGCATTGACGGAATTGGAGTGTTAAAAGAGGTAAGAAAAGAATACCCCCAATCCGATGTAATTATAATGACTGCCTATGGGACCATCGAAAATGCAGTGGAAGCGATGAAATTGGGAGCTTATGATTATATTACAAAGCCATTTGCCATTGACGAACTGGGTTTACTGATTAAGAGATGCCTGGAGAAGCAAAGGCTTGCCCGAGAAGTTGATGAATTAAAAGAAGTGGTGAACCTCTATGAAGTAAGTAAGGCAATAAGTTCACTTATGGATTTAGACCAACTGCTCTCCCGCATTATAAAATTAGCCACTGATACCTTAGGTGCGGATGGCGGGTCTATAATGTTATTTGATAAAGAAACAGGAAAACTCATAGTAAAAGCAGCCTCAGGAAGAAGGGAAGATATGGTTATAGGGAGGAAACTCAATATTGGAGAAAGGGTAGCCGGGTATGCAGCCCAGAAAAGTGAGATTGTGAAGATTGACGGAAGTATAAAGGAGGACCCACGATTTTGCAATCTTGAGCAGTTTGACGGGATACACTCAGGAATAACCATCCCCTTACTGAGAAAAGATAAGTTATTCGGTATAATCAATGTGCACAGAACAGAAAAAAAAGACGTATTTACCAAAAAGGATGTCGACCTTTTATCCATATTTGCAGCCCAGTCGGCAATTGCTATTGACAATGCGTACCTTTTCAGTACTCTGCAACAAGAGAAGGAAAAGATTGAGGCTGTTTTTAGGGGAATGGAAGATGGCGCCATTATTACTGATGCTCAACTGAATATAATTATGCTTAATTCATCAACAGAAAAACTGTTAAATGTAAAAAGAGAAGAGTGTCTAGGGAATAACCTTCTTGAATTCATTACTGATTTTCAATCTTCAATTACCTGGAGAGAACTGGAAAAGAAAGAGGAAAAAGTGGTCAATTTTGACCTGGTAAGAACAAAAGGAAAGGCTCTTTTTCTTTCTGTTGTAGCAACCAAAATCAGGAATGAAGAGGGAAAATTATTGGGCCAGATTATGGTCTTTCGCAATGTTACTGACGAAAGAAAAGAAGAAATGGTAAAGAGAAATTTCCTTAACCTTATTTCCCACAAACTGAGAAATCCCCTGACAACCATTCTTGGATACCTTCCTTTCCTTCAGGAAAAAATGAAAGTATTAGGTAAGTCGGAAAAAGAGGTTCTGGAAGTGATAGAAAGGGAAGGACTGATTCTTTCCAGTCACGTAGATAAACTACTTATGTTTACCTTGCTTGAGCGCGAATATTTAGAAATGGAGAGAGAAAAAGTGAATGTAAAATCCCTTGTAGAGACTGCATTGGAAATGATAAATACTCTTATTAAGGTTAATCAGGCAGAAGTAGAGATTGATAGTAAGTTGGGTGATATTGACCAGGTTTATGTAGATAAGTTGAAAATCCAGAATGTCATTGAAAACTTAGTGGAAAATGCAATAAAGTTTAATGATGAAAAAGAAAAAAGGGTAAAGATTAGCGGACATTCTGTGGATGATAAGTTTATTCAAATGGAAATAGCCGATAATGGACCGGGTATTCCTTCTGAAGAACATGAAAAAATATTTCAAAAGTTCTACCAGGTAGAAGAATATTTTACTGGCAAGGTAGAGGGGATAGGATTGGGACTGCCACTGGCAAAACGACTCGTAGAAGTTCATGGTGGGAAAATCTGGGCAGAAAGCAAATTAGGAGAAGGAAGTACGTTCTATTTTACTTTACCAAAAACAGAATGATGAGACTTTTTGGAGTCCTCCCCAAAGGGAGGTGGAGTGTCAAGCGAAAGCTTGACTCAGTGAAACTTTCATTTCACACTCCAATGTTCTAAAAATGAATGATTATTGAAATTTTGTTATCTCGGCTATAACCAATCATTTCACCTGAAGGCACATTCGCCCAATCGAATTGATAATTCTTAAGTTTAATCCCAATTCCGTAGGTTGCTCCTTTAACATTACCAGCCTTTTCATAGTAACCAAATCGTATGAAAATGTTATCTTTGAATTTGTGTTCTCCTCCAATATGTATACGCCATTGGTCATCAAGGACTTTGTTAATATCAGTTGCGATAACCCAGGAATCTCTATTGTAAGAAAGACCTAATTTCATTGTTCTTGGTAAATCATCCTTCTTGATTTCTCCTTCCATCTGGAGCTTGCTTCCTATATTCAAAGCAGAAAATCCCAGATTTAATCCCTTTTTAAAAGGAAATTCATAAATGAAACCAAAATCTCCAGAATACGCTGTTCCTTTGCTAGTTCCAAAAATAGGGTCACTTTCTTTTCGTTGAACGACTCTAAATCCAAGACCCAGAGAAAGATTTCTTATAACTTCTTTACCATACGATAATGTAACTGCCCAATCTGACCATTTTACATTCCCTAAGGTTTTACCGCTGTCATCTGTTGCCGGAATAGGGTCAATAAGCAATAATACCCCACTTACCCCATAAGTTCCCCAACCCTTTACTGGAACCGCTAAACCAAAAAAGTTAAGGAAAGCGTCCTTTACCGCCTCGCTGTACATTGCTCCGCATTGGACTCTTTTTATTTTTGCTAAACCTGCGGGGTTCGAATAAGCAGCGGTTACATCGGAATGGAGGGAAACAGAAGCTTCTCCCATTGCTGAAGGTCTGGCTCCTATGCCAAATTTAAGAAAGTCCACATGGGTGGGATAGATATCGATGGGATAAACATTTTTTACCAATGCACAAAATATGAAAATCAAAAATAGAATTTTAAAAGTTAATTTAATCATTTTCCTAAATCGGAGTAGCTCCGATTCATCGGAGCGTTTACCACAGGGCTCATAAATAATAAGACCTCTCGGTATGATATACTACATAGCAGGCCTTACATACCGAGAGGCAATGTATGTCATTTCAGAATAACCATTCTTTTGGTATCGACAAAATCACCTGCTTTTAACTGGTAGTAATAAATACCGCGCGAAAGTTTCTCACCACCATCAAAACGTTTTGGGTAACTTCCAGCCTGCTGATACTCATCCACGATGGTCGCTACCAACTGTCCACAAATGTTGTACAGTTTTAAGGTGACATGGCAATCCTTGGAAATAGTATACTTTATTGTTGTGGATGGATTGAATGGATTTGGGTAATTCTGTCCTAAAGAACTTTTGGAAGACTCGCCTGGATCTCCTCTATCATTAGGTTGTCCGGATGAAGATGATGAAACGTACATAATCTGATAAATACTATACCCCGTCCTTTCCGTAGTGACACTCTGTTCTACCGGGTCTAATGTGGAATCTGGTATAACTTCCCATTGAGACGTTGATTCATTCCATCCACAGATTACGATATCTTCTGTATTCATCCCCTGAATATCTTCATCCCTGAAGAAAAGTTTCACAAGATTTCTTCCTTTAGGGATGATAAATCTGGGAGCAATTGGCTGGAGGTTTTGTTCCTCTATAGCAGTTTCCTCAAGGGTGCTTGAACCTTCGTACGTGACGATGAGTGCAGGGTGCCCATTCGCAATTTGCGTATCATAATCTATGGAAATGGTAACATAAGAGATTCCCTTGCCCCAATTTTCCTTTACAATTTCAGTAACATCCCATTCATAACCACCGCCTTCAGTCAAAGGCAAAAAGTAGTATTTCCCAAATCTATTCTCGAGAAATCTCAGCCACTTCCGGGTTAAAATTCTCTTAAGCCATAAGTTAATTCTCCAATTTTTATTGCGGTAATTCATCCACAGCAGTGCCATTACAATTCTGGAATCTGAAGATAAGTGCTTACCTAAACGGAAAATAAACCTCTTTTCTCCGGTGTTCACATGAGACCGATTTCCCGGTTCAATAACTCTTAGGGTATCGATTCCAGTGAACTTTTCTCCACTTGTAAGCACCCCTTCAATGGTTATGTTAACCTCATCTCCAGGAACAAGAACATTTATTAAATCTCTTCTCTCAAACTTCGCTAGTAAACAGTTATCACTTTCTAGCTCTTCCACCCTCGTTTTATCTGCAGATATCGGTTCTATGGAATGTCCATCAATTGCCGAGATTTGTACGGTATTTCCATCAATCTGATTGACATTAAACTCGTTCGACAATTTAATAGATGCGGTAATAAATTTACCCCTACTCTTAAGGTTTATGGTCTTTGGAGTTATATTCACAGTTGCTGGTATGGGTTCGGGTTCTGGTTCAGGTTCTATTATTGGCTCAGGCTCAAGGTCATCTCCTATAGGTTCTCCCATCACCACAACTGTGTCCGCTTCAGCAAAAGTAGTAAAAATAGATAAACCCATTACCAGGAAACATCCAATTAAAAATGGTATAAGGATTTTCTTCATTACTACCCCTCAAATAGAAAAACCGGCTTGCCTACTCTTTTAGAGTTTTTCGGCAACCCGGCTTGCATGGATCGGTATTTTCGGCAACCTGCTAGCATAGACCTCTCTCCGGTCTTTAGCCCCGTAGCTTTGCGTCCTCCGATTTCTCGGAGTTTGCCTTTATCGAATACCCTTATTTCCAATATAAGTATATCACACAAATTGGTATTTGTCAACGTGAAAACACAGAAGAATTTGCGCTATTTTACCACAAAAACTCTAAAAAAGGCCTATTTTCCTACTTATATTTTAAACTACTAATAAATATGTCATAGTGCCATTGCGAACGAAGTGAAATCCCGATTTTCAATCGGGAACAGTGAGGAAGACTTTTTCAGAGACCTATTAAAAATGCTTGACAGAAAAAAGGATATTTTATAAAATCAAACAACAATGGAACCAGAAATATTAAGACAAATTAGTTTAATAGTTGGCGCATACCTTTTAGGCTCGGTCTCTTCAGCATACTATATTACAAAGTGGAAGAAGGGAGCCGATATACGAGAATTGGGTTCAGGTAATGCTGGAGCCAGGAATGTGATGTTAACGGTGGGAGCCTCGTTGGGGATTGGAGTAGCTATTTTCGATATATTTAAAGGTATAATTCCAGTAATTTTTGCCAAGGCTCTCAAAATGCCCCCTCATGCCGTTACTCTCACAGCTCTGGCAGCAATTTCTGGACACAATTGGCCAATTTTTCTCCAGTTTCGTGGGGGGTCTGGCCTGGCAACTCTGGGAGGAACGATTTTTCCCCTGATGCCTCGAGAAGCCATTCTTCTCTCTTTGGTGGGGATGGCAGTAGGTTGGGCTTGTTTGCGTTTTCCTGCCTGGTATCGGAGAGCGCCGGCTATAGAGAGTGGCTGTCTGGTTGTATATGTTAGCGGTCCTTTTCTGGCTTGGTATTTTGGTGAGCCTGTCTATTTAGTCACCCTTCCTCTTTACGCGGGAATCCCCATCATTATCCGGCGTATCTCTCTCCTTAAAAACGGGCTCTACCAACGAGTAGCCGAGTTCCGTAAGACCCATTAGTTAAAAATCCCACCAAGGAATACTCTTTCCCTGTTGCATTAGTTCACAAATTATGTTAGAATAAATTTCGTATATTTTATATCTGAAAGTATTTTCATGAGGAGAAAGAGATATGGAGATGGAAAATATAGCAAGAAGTGCAAAGCTGGCAGCGAGGGCAATGGCCAATCTGAGTCCCTCATTGAAGAATAAAGCACTCCTGGCGATGGCTAAAGTGATCGAGGAGAGAGCTGAAGATATCAAGTCCCAAAATAGAATCGATTTAAAAGAAGCTAAAGAAGCAGGTCTTAGCCCTGCGTTAATTGATAGGCTAACTTTAGATGATAAGAGAATTAAGAATATGGCTAAAGGTTTAAAGGAAATAGCCGAACTGCCCGATCCGGTTGGCGAAGTTATTGAACAGAAGCTAAGGCCCAATGGCTTAAGAATTGAAAAAGTCAGGGTTCCTCTGGGTGTTATAGCTATAATCTATGAATCGCGTCCAAATGTAACCGGTGATGCAGCAGGGTTATGTCTTAAGGCAGGTAATGCAGTTATCTTGCGTGGGGGTTCAGAGGCGATAAATTCTAATATGATTATCGCCAAGGTTTTGCAAGAGGCTGCTTATTCGTCAGGAATTCCTCAGGGCGCAATCCAGTTGGTGGAAACTACCGAGAGAGAAGCAGTATTCCAACTCATAAAGATGGATGAATTCATCGATGTGGTAATTCCTCGAGGTAGTGAAGAAATGATAAAAAATATAAAAGCGAACGCTACTGTTCCCGTGATTGGTCATGGTAAAGGACTGTGCCACATTTATGTAGATAAGGATGTTGACCTGGGAATGGCAGAAAGGATATGTTTTAATGCCAAAGTGCAGAGGCCAGGCGTGTGTAATGCTATGGAGACCCTTTTAGTCCATAAGGATATTGCAGGTGAATTCTTACCCGGGATGATTAAGAAATTTGAGGAAGCGAAAGTAGAAATTCGCGGGGATGAGAAGAGCAAAAATATCCTTTCCCATATTAACAATGCCAGTGAAGAAGATTGGAGTACTGAATATCTGGCTCTGATTCTCTCAGTCAAAGTTGTTGACTCTCTCTTGGAAGCCATAGACCATATCAACAGGTATGGATCGATGCATTCCGAGGCAATTGTAACCAGGGATAAAGATGCTGCCCAGAGATTTCTAAAAGAAGTGGATGCCTCTTCAGTTTTCTGGAATGCCTCTACCAGGTTTACCGATGGGGGAGAGTTCGGGATGGGGGCTGAGATTGGCATCTCCAACCAGAAACTCCATGCCCGGGGCCCAATGGGCGTGAGGGAGTTGACCAGTACGAAGTTTATAATATTTGGCGATGGGCAAATAAGGGGGTAGATTAAAGTTAAAAGATAGTTTATTCCTCGCTTGAGGAATTTTTTAACGCCAAAAAACTTCGGGCTTTGCAAGGCGAACAAACACGGCACCGTAAACGGTGCCCCCGATACTTATCGGGGTCGCCCTTTAGGGTGACGAAAAACGGCACTATAAATAGTGCCTGACCAGAATGAAAGTGGAGAAAGAGGGATGCGAATTGGGATTCTCGGAGGGATGTTTAATCCCATCCACTATGGGCACTTAGTTATCGCCAGTGAGGTTAAGGATAGACTTAATTTAGATAAGGTTATCTTTGTTCCTGCAGGAAAGGCGCCACATAAAAAGGCTAAAAGAGCTACTCCTGATGAACGGTATCAGATGGTTTCTCTGGCGATAAAGGGGAATTCTTCGTTTGAAGTTTCTCTTATAGAGATAGAGAAGAGCAAAATTGTAGATCGTCCCACTTTCACTCTGGAAACAATAAGAGAATTTATAAAGATTTATGGTAAGAGAGGGAAAATATATTTCATTGTTGGGTTAGACGAAATGCTAAAAATTTCTACCTGGAAAGAACCGAAGAAGCTGCTGGAACTGTGCAAATTTGTGGTAGTTACCAGGCCGGGTTATGAGTTAGGAAAGCTGGATAAAAGAATAACTTCTAAAGTTATAATGCTACAAGTCCCTGGCTTAGAGATTTCTGCTTCCCACATTCGAAAGAGAATAAAAACTGGCAAGCCAATCAAATATTTACTGCCCCAATCGGTAGAAGAGTATATCCGCAAGAAAAGACTCTACTCGTAGATGAAAAAGCTAAAAGTTTCCATAAAGAACTTAATTTTAGCTCTCATATTAATTTCCATAGCTCTATTTATCTTCTTTTCTTATAACGGCAAGGTCTTTCAATTTATCAGACAGGGGAAGCGAATCAATATCCTAGTTCTGGGATGCGATGAGCTGAAGTTTACCAAACATGCCGATGTAATAATGTTGTTGAGTTATGAACCCAGAACAAGATTCCTGGATATCCTATCAATTCCCCGCGATACTAAAGTCCCCTGCTCAAAAGAGCTTTCCTGGCGCGGGTATAGAAAGATAAGTGAAATTTATGCCTTGGTATATAGGAAGAGTAAGACCATTGGTGAAGCTTGTCTTTCTTCAAAGAAAACGATTGAAAATGTTTTAGAAATGGAAATACCATTCTACTTGCAGATTAATTATCAGGGAGTGATTGATATAATCGATACTATTGGTGGGGTGACGGTCAATATCGACGAACCAATGGATTATGATGATTATGCGGGAGATTTCCATATTCACTTTACAGTAGGAGAGAAAGGATTAAAAGGCGATGAAGTGTTAAAGTATATCCGATTTCGGGATAGGCTCCTCGGTGATAGAGGGAGAATTGAAAGGCAACAGAAACTCCTTAAACTCCTTATGGGAAAGCTAACAGAGGCGAAAGTTCTACTGAAAATCCCCCAAATCTATCGAAATATAAAAGACAATATCTGGACAAATCTTAACTTCTGGGATTTTTTAGCTCTGGCCAATGAGGTGAGAAGTTTCCACTACGAAAATCTGAGAGTCCAGAGTTTGCCTGGAAAATCGGAATATATTCGGGGAACAGACTATTGGATCCCGGATGAGAAAATGTCTGAAGAGGTTGTTCAGGTAATTATGAATAGTTATAGAATTGGTTGGAAAACTTCTCGGTCAGTCTATTCTGGGGAGAAGCTCGGTAGAATAGCAAAGGTGGAAGTATGGAATGCCACTAATAGAAAAGATTTAGCTTATAATGTCCAGCGTAAATTAAGGCAGTATGGAATCGATGCTGTTCGCTGGGGTAATTTTGGAATTTATAAGAAATATACTATAGTTATAGATCGTCTTGGCGATGTTGAATTGGCTCATAAAGTAGCAAAAA
>JABUBN010000097.1_pt1 | contig 21745 bp, 26 predicted proteins | sample 7240341 | NCBI WGS metagenome assembly JABUBN01 (sample SAMN07256345, study PRJNA390944) | subsurface metagenome | isolation source: Methane hydrate marine sediment | place: Pacific Ocean: Eastern North Pacific, ODP site | reverse complement strand
CGGTACCTATGACACAGAAGTAGAGATTGAATAGGGGGGTACGCCACAATGAACATTGAGCAAGCGCTCTATGTGCGTGGTCAAGCGGCTCCCCCCTATGTCGGAGATTGGCAGCTGCTAACCTCTCAGCGGTACCCTGACGCTGAGCAGCCCTGGGAAGATGCGCAGCTGATCACCGCAGAGGCAAAAGCCGGTCAGGAGCTCACCCTTGACGAAGCCCTGGGCATCGAGCAGATGATCCGGGAGAAGATCCTGGAGGAAGGGGGAGCGCCGCTGGAGAGCCGGATCTTTTCACGAGTAGAAAGGACTGCCGCCGGGGAAACCCTGATCACCTACAAGGTAGAACACGCTGCGCATGGCAGCCCTATTGTCTGGGCGGTGGTGATCGCCTTTATTGCCGCTAACTGGAAAGCGATCTTGATAATCATGGGGTTAGTAGCTGTCGCCGGGGTAATTGTCGCTTTCACGATCAAGGCAGTCAAGATCACCTGGAAAGCCGGCGATAAGATCGAGGATCTTGTTGAGGCAGCGCCTCCGGGGTTAGTCGGACTGGGAGCCGGCTTGTTTATCATCCTGATACTCTTTGCCCTGGGCGGCAGAAAGGAGACAGCATGAGCCTGAGAGAAGATTTAGGACTAGTGGAGCCGGGAACTGAAGAAGAAACACAGCCGGGATTGCCGATCCTGTCTCTTTGCTGGGATCCGCTTTTCCGCTTCCTGATCCGGTTCCTTAAGCCGCTGCGACCACGCCGACCAATAGTGATCTCTAAGTGCCTGGAAGCTGAGACTGTCCAGGCGTACAAGCCGCTGGCAACCTGGGAGATCCCGGCGGAGTACGAGGGGATCCTTAACGAGATATCGCTTTACACCAGCCTGGGAGACAAAGGGCTGTTTCATGTGATCATCGCGGACCAGGATATCATCAAAGATGTTAAGATCCCCCCAAAGACGCTGACCTTGCCCTGGAACGAGCTGCCGATCAATAGCACCGCTAAAATCATCATCCTGGTAAAAACCACCGATGGCACAGCCACCGACTTTGCCGCTACCATCACCGGGGAGCTGCGCTACCTGGCAAGGCGGTAAATTATGGGCTATGGATCACCAGGGGGAGCTTCAACATTCCTGGACCTGCTGGACACGCCGGAAACTTACTCCGGGCAAGCTCTCAAGCTGGCAAAGGTCAACGCCGGCGAGACTGCGCTTTCCCTGGGTCTGCTCTTGTCCTTCACCGACTGGTATGCCGGCGGCGCTCCTACCTCTTACCCCTGGGAGTTTGAAGCTGCTTTACCCTTCACACCCGAAGCTCTTTTCCTTTCACCCATACTTAAAAATGCTATGGGGCAGTATTATTGCTATCTCGTGGGTACTTACCCCGATACCTTTTACCTCTATAACATCACCACGAAGCAGTACCACCGCCTTGCTGACTTGAGTGTGGCATATAGTCAATTTACTTACCGCCCTATTGCTCTATCACCCAATGGTGAAAAATTAGCTTGTTTTGCCAGCGATGGCTCCCGGATAGAGGTCTACGACATTGAAGCTAATACCTGGGCAGTATCAACTGCACCCCCCGCTCAAATCGGTGGTAAGCTGGTATGGGTAGACGATGACACCATCTGGACTACGAATAGGACAGGGACATTCAAATTTTTCCGCTATGTAGTGTCTACTACCACCTGGACACAGTTTGCAAATAGCCACGCTGCTACTCAATCTAACCCTCAAACTATTGCCTGTAATGATGACGGGAGTATTCTTTATTGTGCAGGGGCGGGGAGCTTTTACTACACTGTTATCAAGTATGTTATCTCAACCGACACCTACTCTGAAATGTCCCCTCAGTCCACTTATTTAGGAACGCAAAGGCGTGTGTTCTACTGCTCAGATCGGGTTAGAATTTGGTACACCTTTGAAGGCGATTGGGCTATCCATTACTTCAAGTGTGAAGATGAAACCATACACACTAACCAAATGCCGGCTAATCCGCAGCGTGATAAACCTAGTCTATGGGCTTTTAGTGCTTATGAGCTATCAGCCTGCCTTTGGGAAGCCCGAGCTACCGCCCCCCGGCTTATGAGCTACTTTGGCAGCGGGTCCTGGCGGCTGGCTCAAAAGACGCTTACCGACTATAACCTGGTCGTATTCAAAAAGCCGGCTGATGGCTTCTCCATTCAAGCGGTAGACAAGGTAAACGGGCATTTTATTCCCATACCGCTTTTTAGTACCCTGGTGCTGCCGGCGGGAACCTGGGAGTTCTTTTACCCGAAAGATGGGGATTACACTAAGCTGAAAATAGCGGGGAGTGTGTTGAAATGAGCGTTAAGCAGATCCAGGCGTTAATGACCGGGCTGGTAGTTCTTGCCTGTGTGATCGGCGGCATTATCCTGATCATCAAGGGCATTGATAGCACAGTGGGGGTGATCCTGCTCGTTATTGTAGGCTCTTACCTGGGGCTGGATCTCACGCCCTGGGTACCCCTGGGCAAAAACCAGCGAAAGAAGGGGGAAGGATGAGGACTGAAGCAGCAGAAGCGGTTAGAGCCTTTCTAGAGGGACACCCGACAGAGGATACAACAGGAAAATACAACACCGAAAGCCTCCTGGAAGCCTTCTTCCGAGCCATAGCCACAAAGTACAAATGGGACAGGGTAGGGGAAGGAGAAGCGATGCTCGACCTTCTACTTATGGCTGAAAGTGGAGGTAAGAAGCTCGCCTGGGGTAAGATAGCTGTTATCGGGACTCAAGATGTGAGTACAGGATTGGAGTCGGTATATTATGCGGTAGGTGTTTTAAGGTCGGATGTCTCTTTAGATGGAATGTGGGTGTCAATTCTTGATAACAGTAATGGCAGCATCGCAATCACAGTCTGGAAGCCCACTAGCTCAGCTAACTGCACACCTATCCCCTGTACTATGGGTAAGACAGTATCGTGGTTTGCAATAGGGAAATAAAGACATGAGCCGGAGTAGAATTAGGTCAAGATCTCGCCGGCGGCAATTCTTAATTCGTGAGACACTTCCATCACTCTAACCAGGGTACGGTTATCATAGCTGTCTAGCAGTTTCCTATACCTGGCAACCTCACCCTGGAGTAAAACGCCGGCTCGGATCAAGTTCTCAATGAGCTGCGCCGTTGCCCTTTCCCTGGTCTCTTTGCTCAACCGCAAAGGCTTCTCTATTCCATTTTTACCTAGTGTCATGGTTTCCCCCTTTTGCCCTTTTTCTGCCAGGTGGCAAGTAAATCGATTTTTCTTCCTGTGTAGATCTCCGGAGATATCGCCATGGCGCCAGCTCCCCGGTTGTCCTCTTTTTCGACTTTTGAGTATCAAAACCCCTGGTACTTTCCACCGCAAAAGCTCCGGCAGCCGGCTGAATTTTGATCCTAGAGCGTCATATTTCCACCTGGTCAGCGATCTTGAGCGCATCCTCAACCTGGAGCAGCCGCAGGTACCTTAAAGTCATCGCCGGCGTGGTATGCCCTAAGAGCTTTTGGAGCGCTGCCGGGTGTCCTGTCTGCCTTAAGAACTCAATGGCGTAGCTGTGCCGGAAAAGGTGAGGATAAACCCTTTTCGGTACCCCGGCAGCACTAGCTGCGGCTAGCGTGATCTGCCAGGCTCTTTGTCGGCTGATCCGGAAAAAGCGATCACCCTGGTCAAGCCGGTACCGGCGCTGGTAGTCAAGCAGCTCGCCGGCGATCCTCGCCGGTACCGCCACCTGGCGCGTCTTGCCGCCCTTGCCCTTCCGGATCCATAAAACCGGTTGCCGGTCTAACCAGGTGAGGTCTGCCGGCGTGATCCGCAGCGCTTCACTTATCCGGATCCCGGTTTGTAGCAGCAGGTCCAGGAAAAGAGTATCCCTGGCGGCATGCCGGCTGCCGCCGGCAGCCTCTATGATCCGGTGGGCTTCCCCCGGTGGTAGGTACTCCGGGAGATCCTTTTCTGCCTGGTATCTAACCAGTGGAAAATGCGTCATAATGCCCTGCTCCCATTCCGGTTAATGGCATTGGTCGCAAAGGGGGCTTCGCCCCTCTAAATCTTTATCCTGGTGCGTCATGGTTTAGCCGGAAACGCCGGCGAGATAACTTCTAACCCCATCCAGGCGAATTTGCAGTTTATTGAGGTAAGTAAGCGCCCTGACAAGTGGGTATCCTGCGCTGTCCTTCGGGCAGATCTCCCGGAGCTTTTTAATGTGGGCTGCCAGGGCTTTGAGGTCTTTGTCTAATCCCTCTGTTTCCCTGGCTCCGAAACGCTTGATCTCGGCATGCCAGGGCTGCCATTTATCCTTAGTGACCCTGGGCATTTTCCCTCTCCTTTTTTTCTTTACTGTTTGCTACTTTTGTTAAATTTCAGGGGATCCGCCGGCAGTTGTTGGAGAGTAGGGCAGTAGGGCAGCGGTGTGCCAGTAGCCTCAAAACTTAACAAAAGAGCCAATTTTGTAAAGCCGGCAGAGCGAGGATGTACCCGTTCTGAAGCACTCCTCTTTTTTCTGCGATCTCCTTTTTTTATTTCCTCGCCCTGCCGGTGTGCCAGGCTATTATTCCGGCTCAGTTTCCGGCTCAGTTTCCGGCTCTTTCTCCGGTTCAGTTTCCGGCTCAGTTTCCGGCTCTTTCTCCGGTTCAGGCTTTGTCTCGAGTTCAGGCTCAGGCTGATGAGTGTAGGGATTGCTCGGGTGTAAACGGAGCAGGATCTCACCGTCTAGCTCATGCACTTGCTCAAAGTGCCTGGGGAGACCTTGAACCTGTACCTTAGTGCCGCAGCCGGCGATAGGGCAATTTACTCTGACCTTCATGGTGTACCTCCTCCCTGATTTAATCCGGGCTGAACCGGCACCGCCTTAGATAAATCTGCTTTGGCGTACCAGATCAGCCGCCAAAAATTAGCCATGTGGAGAGCGTCAAAGATTTCCCCGGGTAAGCTCAGTAAATTCAGATAGCGTTTGCCATGCTCAAGCAGCCACCGCACCAGGCAGAGAATAAGTTTATCCAGCCGGTAGCAGTTGGAGATCTGCCGACCATGCAGGTACCGATTATGGACCTGGACCAGACCATCTTCCCGGAGCTTGGCGATAGCTCGCCAAAAACTGCGCTTGGAGCAGCCCGGTACCATGTTCCCGAAATCATCGGCAATCTGTGAGGCTTTAGGGTACACTCTGCCATAGTAGGCATAGATCCGGAGCAGCCTTAAAATGCCATCTCGCTCAGCCAGGGTTAAACCGATGTTTCTATCCAGGTAATGCCGGATCTCGTCAAAGCGCTTGATGTAGAGTTCGCAGGTGAGGATCTTCCGGCTTGTTGGCACACCGTAACTGTATAGATCTCTACTACTACCTGGTACCCTCTTGTCTCTATTAAGAGGATAGATAGATAGAGAAGCGTTACGGTGTGCCAGGGGTTGTTGTTCCGGTGGAGAATGAGAATTTTCTACCGGGGGGACTTGACAAATTTCCCGGTTTTGGGGTAGAGTTTTTAATGTTTCTGACAAGTCGCACCTCCTTTGGTGCGACCCCATAAAAAGGGGATCTAGAAGTTACGAGCTTCTAGATCCCGGGCAAATAAATAGGGTCGCACTATATATGATTACTTCACATAACATATAAAGGTAGCTCCGCTTCATCAACTCTAAACTCCTTTCAATGTTTCTCAATGCCTCTCAGCTACTTTCAGGCTAGGACTTAAGTACCAAATTTAGTTATTGAGTGCAGCTCCATGCACCCTCTTTCCCCGGTATCCCGGCAAAGGCACTCCTGGTTTTGCCAGGCAGCACGATCCACCGGGCAGCCTACCAGGACAAGGGTTTCTTCATCCGGCTTTATGGTCCGTAAACTGCCGGCGTGAAACTCCCCCTGCTCCTTGTAGATCCTGACTTCCCCGGCTCCATGCTCTAGTTTCTCAGTCCTGATCACTTCCCCAGGATTAGCCGGCTCCGGGGCATCGGTGCCGATGGTGTACTGCTCTATCTTCTTGCGCCAGGCTCTAGCCTGATCAGCCAAGTCAGCCATACCTTGTTTTTCGTGATCGCCAATATCCATCGGGTAAGTCTCCTTTGCTAGTGCTTCAATGGTCAATAGGTGCTTCCGGATACAATTCTCTGTATCGCTTTCACATGGGCAAGCCGGATCGGTGGCGTGTCCTGTCAGCAAAGCGCACTCAGCCTCTATCTGCTCATACTGCCAGGTAACTAAGGGATTGCGGTTCATTCCCCACCTTCATCGGCAAGACTTTTCTCAAGTTTGTCCAGGTAGTCGCTCGTCTCTTTGCCGGCAACTTTATTCATTAACCTGGTTTGAGAAATGATCTGCGATACCTGCGCCCTCTCCAGCGCTATCTGGATCGGTGAGGCTTCCGGGGTCAGGATAGTTCTAAGCGCCTGGATACTTTCAGCGCTCTTGGCGAGAGCTGCAAGATCACCGCCGCCGCCGCTGCCGCCGCCGGCTCGTGATAACAGGGCTTGTAATACACCCTGCTGTGCCGCAGCCGCCGGTGCTGACGCTTTAGCCATAAGTACCTGGTACTTTTGTTCTGCGCTCAAGCCGGCGTAAAGATCGGGATTATCGGCTGCCGGCTGCTTTTCCACGCTGTCTAATCTGGCATTGATAGCCTGGAGACTGCCGGCTATGCCGCTGACCACCTTGACTAGCAGCTGCTTGTGTTCATCTTTCAGCGGCAGCTCTTTAACCAGGTCCTCAATAGTGGGTTCCTGGGTTTCTTCTCCGGCACCCGGTTTGTCATTATCTTTGCCCATGATCACTCCCCCTTAGTAGCGCTAAAAATAGAGCCGACAGTCGGCTTTGCTGCCGGCTTCGGCTCTTTATCGTCTGGCTTTTTTTCTATTACCTGGTACCGCTGCGCTGTCTGATCTACCCACAAGCGGCACTCCGGGCAATCCAGGAACTCGTCAGCTGTTTTGTGCCGGTGATCCAGGTTCCCTGGTAATTGTGCTTTACTTAGGATTTCCTCAAGCTCTTTCCGGCTGATCTTGCCTAAGTCAGCCGGCGGCGCTTCCGGGAGATCCAGATTAAATATCTCGTTACAATGTGGGCATTGTACCTTTTTTTCAGGCATTTAACTTCACTCCTTTCATAACTTGATCCGTTTTTTCCTGGCTGCCAGGGTCCGGCTCATTAAGTCCATCAGAGCCAAAATAATCTCTGAGAATATGCCCCATGCACTCATGCATACTGAAACAGCCCCGGCGCTCCCTTTCCTTCTCTATCAGGGGTAAAAATTGAGCCGGTATGTTGACGATCCTAGTGATGGGGTTTTTGTTACCCTTAGTACTCATAGCCGCCCCCTTTTTGTGGATTGTTGTGTTTGACCTTTTAAGAAAACAATAGAATAATAATGTTGAAAAGTCAATGTACGCTAAGAGTTAAAGTTTTAATTTTAACTCGGGGGGGGGTGCTGTCTATGCCTAGTTGTATCACCCTGCCTAATGGGAAAGGCGCTTTTGCCAGGGGTTGTCTCGCTCCGGCATCCAGGGCTTGCGCCGGGAGATCTAAGGCTGATTTTCACTCTTGCCGGCGTGGGAGAATATCCAGCTGCCGGACACAGTACGGTTGTATTGGCAGAGCGTACATTCCACCCACCCAGATCAAAATGTTTCCATGAGGAGGTACCAGATGGCGAGTAAGGGAAAAGGAACGCCAATGAGAGACGGGGAGTGCCGCTGTACCCGGAAAGGCATGAAATACTGCAAGACCGCTAAGGGTGTGCGCTTCCAGGGCAAATGCTGAGAAAGGGGGTATAGTAGAACATGAACCCGATTGATATCAATAGATTGGGCTGGCTGGCTGCCGGTGCCGGCAGCAAGGGAGTAGCTGCCGGCATGGTGTCCGGGATGGCTCCACAAGCCGGTATTACGCCTGATATAGCGGCGGCGTTTATCGGCTTTTTCATAGCTAATCAAGGTGGCGCCAGGATGGGTCCCTTTGGTGAAGGTATGCTGATCGCCGCTGTTGGGCAGCTTGTCCGACAGCCGATAGAGGGTATCTTTGGGCAGATCGGGAAGGGCGGCACCACCACGACAACGGAAGCTCAAGCCGCTGCCGCAGCTGCCAAAGCAGCCAGCAACCAGGGAAGCCCGGATGAAAGCGCTGAGGCTTACCTTGCCGCTAAGTACGGGATCACATGATCCTTCCGGGGTAGTTTAACCGCCCCGGAAAATAATAACGAAGGAGTTAAACACGATGAGAAAATGGATTGATGTACCGTTCAGTATCAACCAGGGGACACCAGGCGTTACCCTGGGCGCCGCAACCACCGCCGCCAGCGGCGATGGCGAAACTGAGGCAAAGCTCTTTGAGTTCCTTTGCCCGGTAGGTTTAACGGTGGTGATCCTGCCGATCTCCACCCTGGCAGCCTACCTGAAGGACAATGAGGCAGCTCCGGCGGAGTGCGGCGATGGCGTACCTCTGCGGATCGTTCACATCGACAGCGCCGGCGATATCACCCTTAACCGGATCGTAACCACCTACGCCTCCATCAAGGACTTTGCAGACCAGAACAAGCTCAAGCGGTTCAAGGATAAGTTCTCTGTCTCCGAGAAAGAGAAGATGATCTGCTACGTGGTGCCGGCTTCCGCTCTATCGCTTAATCCTGCCGCCTGCCGCTTTGAGATTGACTGCCGCCGGGTGTCCAAGCTGCTCTCAGTCTGATCATAGGGGGTAAATATGTCTCAAGTAGTAGATAAAGCTCTCTATGTCGAGGGGGTGCAGGTCGGCGCCGCCTGGCAGTTCCGGGCAAGGTGCTTTGTTGAAGATCCACCGGGAAGCATGAACTGGCGAAAGGCTGTCGCCGGTGAGGTTGAGGTCGAGCTTAAGTTCCTGGGCGAGTGGTGGCAGCTGCCTACCAGCATGGAAACCCTGATGACTGACGCTTCCGGGAATTTGAGCTTTGGCGGATCCTGGCAGAGTGGATCCTACACGATGGAAGCCCGGCACCTTCAAAGCGGCGATAAGTACAAAGTCCGGATTGACTGCCATGACGACGGTACCTATGACACAGAAGTAGAGATTGAATAGGGGGGTACGCCACAATGAACATTGAGCAAGCGCTCTATGTGCGTGGTCAAGCGGCTCCCCCCTATGTCGGAGATTGGCAGCTGCTAACCTCTCAGCGGTACCCTGACGCTGAGCAGCCCTGGGAAGATGCGCAGCTGATCACCGCAGAGGCAAAAGCCGGTCAGGAGCTCACCCTTGACGAAGCCCTGGGCATCGAGCAGATGATCCGGGAGAAGATCCTGGAGGAAGGGGGAGCGCCGCTGGAGAGCCGGATCTTTTCACGAGTAGAAAGGACTGCCGCCGGGGAAACCCTGATCACCTACAAGGTAGAACACGCTGCGCATGGCAGCCCTATTGTCTGGGCGGTGGTGATCGCCTTTATTGCCGCTAACTGGAAAGCGATCTTGATAATCATGGGGTTAGTAGCTGTCGCCGGGGTAATTGTCGCTTTCACGATCAAGGCAGTCAAGATCACCTGGAAAGCCGGCGATAAGATCGAGGATCTTGTTGAGGCAGCGCCTCCGGGGTTAGTCGGACTGGGAGCCGGCTTGTTTATCATCCTGATACTCTTTGCCCTGGGCGGCAGAAAGGAGACAGCATGAGCCTGAGAGAAGATTTAGGACTAGTGGAGCCGGGAACTGAAGAAGAAACACAGCCGGGATTGCCGATCCTGTCTCTTTGCTGGGATCCGCTTTTCCGCTTCCTGATCCGGTTCCTTAAGCCGCTGCGACCACGCCGACCAATAGTGATCTCTAAGTGCCTGGAAGCTGAGACTGTCCAGGCGTACAAGCCGCTGGCAACCTGGGAGATCCCGGCGGAGTACGAGGGGATCCTTAACGAGATATCGCTTTACACCAGCCTGGGAGACAAAGGGCTGTTTCATGTGATCATCGCGGACCAGGATATCATCAAAGATGTTAAGATCCCCCCAAAGACGCTGACCTTGCCCTGGAACGAGCTGCCGATCAATAGCACCGCTAAAATCATCATCCTGGTAAAAACCACCGATGGCACAGCCACCGACTTTGCCGCTACCATCACCGGGGAGCTGCGCTACCTGGCAAGGCGGTAAATTATGGGCTATGGATCACCAGGGGGAGCTTCAACATTCCTGGACCTGCTGGACACGCCGGAAACTTACTCCGGGCAAGCTCTCAAGCTGGCAAAGGTCAACGCCGGCGAGACTGCGCTTTCCCTGGGTCTGCTCTTGTCCTTCACCGACTGGTATGCCGGCGGCGCTCCTACCTCTTACCCCTGGGAGTTTGAAGCTGCTTTACCCTTCACACCCGAAGCTCTTTTCCTTTCACCCATACTTAAAAATGCTATGGGGCAGTATTATTGCTATCTCGTGGGTACTTACCCCGATACCTTTTACCTCTATAACATCACCACGAAGCAGTACCACCGCCTTGCTGACTTGAGTGTGGCATATAGTCAATTTACTTACCGCCCTATTGCTCTATCACCCAATGGTGAAAAATTAGCTTGTTTTGCCAGCGATGGCTCCCGGATAGAGGTCTACGACATTGAAGCTAATACCTGGGCAGTATCAACTGCACCCCCCGCTCAAATCGGTGGTAAGCTGGTATGGGTAGACGATGACACCATCTGGACTACGAATAGGACAGGGACATTCAAATTTTTCCGCTATGTAGTGTCTACTACCACCTGGACACAGTTTGCAAATAGCCACGCTGCTACTCAATCTAACCCTCAAACTATTGCCTGTAATGATGACGGGAGTATTCTTTATTGTGCAGGGGCGGGGAGCTTTTACTACACTGTTATCAAGTATGTTATCTCAACCGACACCTACTCTGAAATGTCCCCTCAGTCCACTTATTTAGGAACGCAAAGGCGTGTGTTCTACTGCTCAGATCGGGTTAGAATTTGGTACACCTTTGAAGGCGATTGGGCTATCCATTACTTCAAGTGTGAAGATGAAACCATACACACTAACCAAATGCCGGCTAATCCGCAGCGTGATAAACCTAGTCTATGGGCTTTTAGTGCTTATGAGCTATCAGCCTGCCTTTGGGAAGCCCGAGCTACCGCCCCCCGGCTTATGAGCTACTTTGGCAGCGGGTCCTGGCGGCTGGCTCAAAAGACGCTTACCGACTATAACCTGGTCGTATTCAAAAAGCCGGCTGATGGCTTCTCCATTCAAGCGGTAGACAAGGTAAACGGGCATTTTATTCCCATACCGCTTTTTAGTACCCTGGTGCTGCCGGCGGGAACCTGGGAGTTCTTTTACCCGAAAGATGGGGATTACACTAAGCTGAAAATAGCGGGGAGTGTGTTGAAATGAGCGTTAAGCAGATCCAGGCGTTAATGACCGGGCTGGTAGTTCTTGCCTGTGTGATCGGCGGCATTATCCTGATCATCAAGGGCATTGATAGCACAGTGGGGGTGATCCTGCTCGTTATTGTAGGCTCTTACCTGGGGCTGGATCTCACGCCCTGGGTACCCCTGGGCAAAAACCAGCGAAAGAAGGGGGAAGGATGAGGACTGAAGCAGCAGAAGCGGTTAGAGCCTTTCTAGAGGGACACCCGACAGAGGATACAACAGGAAAATACAACACCGAAAGCCTCCTGGAAGCCTTCTTCCGAGCCATAGCCACAAAGTACAAATGGGACAGGGTAGGGGAAGGAGAAGCGATGCTCGACCTTCTACTTATGGCTGAAAGTGGAGGTAAGAAGCTCGCCTGGGGTAAGATAGCTGTTATCGGGACTCAAGATGTGAGTACAGGATTGGAGTCGGTATATTATGCGGTAGGTGTTTTAAGGTCGGATGTCTCTTTAGATGGAATGTGGGTGTCAATTCTTGATAACAGTAATGGCAGCATCGCAATCACAGTCTGGAAGCCCACTAGCTCAGCTAACTGCACACCTATCCCCTGTACTATGGGTAAGACAGTATCGTGGTTTGCAATAGGGAAATAAAGACATGAGCCGGAGTAGAATTAGGTCAAGATCTCGCCGGCGGCAATTCTTAATTCGTGAGACACTTCCATCACTCTAACCAGGGTACGGTTATCATAGCTGTCTAGCAGTTTCCTATACCTGGCAACCTCACCCTGGAGTAAAACGCCGGCTCGGATCAAGTTCTCAATGAGCTGCGCCGTTGCCCTTTCCCTGGTCTCTTTGCTCAACCGCAAAGGCTTCTCTATTCCATTTTTACCTAGTGTCATGGTTTCCCCCTTTTGCCCTTTTTCTGCCAGGTGGCAAGTAAATCGATTTTTCTTCCTGTGTAGATCTCCGGAGATATCGCCATGGCGCCAGCTCCCCGGTTGTCCTCTTTTTCGACTTTTGAGTATCAAAACCCCTGGTACTTTCCACCGCAAAAGCTCCGGCAGCCGGCTGAATTTTGATCCTAGAGCGTCATATTTCCACCTGGTCAGCGATCTTGAGCGCATCCTCAACCTGGAGCAGCCGCAGGTACCTTAAAGTCATCGCCGGCGTGGTATGCCCTAAGAGCTTTTGGAGCGCTGCCGGGTGTCCTGTCTGCCTTAAGAACTCAATGGCGTAGCTGTGCCGGAAAAGGTGAGGATAAACCCTTTTCGGTACCCCGGCAGCACTAGCTGCGGCTAGCGTGATCTGCCAGGCTCTTTGTCGGCTGATCCGGAAAAAGCGATCACCCTGGTCAAGCCGGTACCGGCGCTGGTAGTCAAGCAGCTCGCCGGCGATCCTCGCCGGTACCGCCACCTGGCGCGTCTTGCCGCCCTTGCCCTTCCGGATCCATAAAACCGGTTGCCGGTCTAACCAGGTGAGGTCTGCCGGCGTGATCCGCAGCGCTTCACTTATCCGGATCCCGGTTTGTAGCAGCAGGTCCAGGAAAAGAGTATCCCTGGCGGCATGCCGGCTGCCGCCGGCAGCCTCTATGATCCGGTGGGCTTCCCCCGGTGGTAGGTACTCCGGGAGATCCTTTTCTGCCTGGTATCTAACCAGTGGAAAATGCGTCATAATGCCCTGCTCCCATTCCGGTTAATGGCATTGGTCGCAAAGGGGGCTTCGCCCCTCTAAATCTTTATCCTGGTGCGTCATGGTTTAGCCGGAAACGCCGGCGAGATAACTTCTAACCCCATCCAGGCGAATTTGCAGTTTATTGAGGTAAGTAAGCGCCCTGACAAGTGGGTATCCTGCGCTGTCCTTCGGGCAGATCTCCCGGAGCTTTTTAATGTGGGCTGCCAGGGCTTTGAGGTCTTTGTCTAATCCCTCTGTTTCCCTGGCTCCGAAACGCTTGATCTCGGCATGCCAGGGCTGCCATTTATCCTTAGTGACCCTGGGCATTTTCCCTCTCCTTTTTTTCTTTACTGTTTGCTACTTTTGTTAAATTTCAGGGGATCCGCCGGCAGTTGTTGGAGAGTAGGGCAGTAGGGCAGCGGTGTGCCAGTAGCCTCAAAACTTAACAAAAGAGCCAATTTTGTAAAGCCGGCAGAGCGAGGATGTACCCGTTCTGAAGCACTCCTCTTTTTTCTGCGATCTCCTTTTTTTATTTCCTCGCCCTGCCGGTGTGCCAGGCTATTATTCCGGCTCAGTTTCCGGCTCAGTTTCCGGCTCTTTCTCCGGTTCAGTTTCCGGCTCAGTTTCCGGCTCTTTCTCCGGTTCAGGCTTTGTCTCGAGTTCAGGCTCAGGCTGATGAGTGTAGGGATTGCTCGGGTGTAAACGGAGCAGGATCTCACCGTCTAGCTCATGCACTTGCTCAAAGTGCCTGGGGAGACCTTGAACCTGTACCTTAGTGCCGCAGCCGGCGATAGGGCAATTTACTCTGACCTTCATGGTGTACCTCCTCCCTGATTTAATCCGGGCTGAACCGGCACCGCCTTAGATAAATCTGCTTTGGCGTACCAGATCAGCCGCCAAAAATTAGCCATGTGGAGAGCGTCAAAGATTTCCCCGGGTAAGCTCAGTAAATTCAGATAGCGTTTGCCATGCTCAAGCAGCCACCGCACCAGGCAGAGAATAAGTTTATCCAGCCGGTAGCAGTTGGAGATCTGCCGACCATGCAGGTACCGATTATGGACCTGGACCAGACCATCTTCCCGGAGCTTGGCGATAGCTCGCCAAAAACTGCGCTTGGAGCAGCCCGGTACCATGTTCCCGAAATCATCGGCAATCTGTGAGGCTTTAGGGTACACTCTGCCATAGTAGGCATAGATCCGGAGCAGCCTTAAAATGCCATCTCGCTCAGCCAGGGTTAAACCGATGTTTCTATCCAGGTAATGCCGGATCTCGTCAAAGCGCTTGATGTAGAGTTCGCAGGTGAGGATCTTCCGGCTTGTTGGCACACCGTAACTGTATAGATCTCTACTACTACCTGGTACCCTCTTGTCTCTATTAAGAGGATAGATAGATAGAGAAGCGTTACGGTGTGCCAGGGGTTGTTGTTCCGGTGGAGAATGAGAATTTTCTACCGGGGGGACTTGACAAATTTCCCGGTTTTGGGGTAGAGTTTTTAATGTTTCTGACAAGTCGCACCTCCTTTGGTGCGACCCCATAAAAAGGGGATCTAGAAGTTACGAGCTTCTAGATCCCGGGCAAATAAATAGGGTCGCACTATATATGATTACTTCACATAACATATAAAGGTAGCTCCGCTTCATCAACTCTAAACTCCTTTCAATGTTTCTCAATGCCTCTCAGCTACTTTCAGGCTAGGACTTAAGTACCAAATTTAGTTATTGAGTGCAGCTCCATGCACCCTCTTTCCCCGGTATCCCGGCAAAGGCACTCCTGGTTTTGCCAGGCAGCACGATCCACCGGGCAGCCTACCAGGACAAGGGTTTCTTCATCCGGCTTTATGGTCCGTAAACTGCCGGCGTGAAACTCCCCCTGCTCCTTGTAGATCCTGACTTCCCCGGCTCCATGCTCTAGTTTCTCAGTCCTGATCACTTCCCCAGGATTAGCCGGCTCCGGGGCATCGGTGCCGATGGTGTACTGCTCTATCTTCTTGCGCCAGGCTCTAGCCTGATCAGCCAAGTCAGCCATACCTTGTTTTTCGTGATCGCCAATATCCATCGGGTAAGTCTCCTTTGCTAGTGCTTCAATGGTCAATAGGTGCTTCCGGATACAATTCTCTGTATCGCTTTCACATGGGCAAGCCGGATCGGTGGCGTGTCCTGTCAGCAAAGCGCACTCAGCCTCTATCTGCTCATACTGCCAGGTAACTAAGGGATTGCGGTTCATTCCCCACCTTCATCGGCAAGACTTTTCTCAAGTTTGTCCAGGTAGTCGCTCGTCTCTTTGCCGGCAACTTTATTCATTAACCTGGTTTGAGAAATGATCTGCGATACCTGCGCCCTCTCCAGCGCTATCTGGATCGGTGAGGCTTCCGGGGTCAGGATAGTTCTAAGCGCCTGGATACTTTCAGCGCTCTTGGCGAGAGCTGCAAGATCACCGCCGCCGCCGCTGCCGCCGCCGGCTCGTGATAACAGGGCTTGTAATACACCCTGCTGTGCCGCAGCCGCCGGTGCTGACGCTTTAGCCATAAGTACCTGGTACTTTTGTTCTGCGCTCAAGCCGGCGTAAAGATCGGGATTATCGGCTGCCGGCTGCTTTTCCACGCTGTCTAATCTGGCATTGATAGCCTGGAGACTGCCGGCTATGCCGCTGACCACCTTGACTAGCAGCTGCTTGTGTTCATCTTTCAGCGGCAGCTCTTTAACCAGGTCCTCAATAGTGGGTTCCTGGGTTTCTTCTCCGGCACCCGGTTTGTCATTATCTTTGCCCATGATCACTCCCCCTTAGTAGCGCTAAAAATAGAGCCGACAGTCGGCTTTGCTGCCGGCTTCGGCTCTTTATCGTCTGGCTTTTTTTCTATTACCTGGTACCGCTGCGCTGTCTGATCTACCCACAAGCGGCACTCCGGGCAATCCAGGAACTCGTCAGCTGTTTTGTGCCGGTGATCCAGGTTCCCTGGTAATTGTGCTTTACTTAGGATTTCCTCAAGCTCTTTCCGGCTGATCTTGCCTAAGTCAGCCGGCGGCGCTTCCGGGAGATCCAGATTAAATATCTCGTTACAATGTGGGCATTGTACCTTTTTTTCAGGCATTTAACTTCACTCCTTTCATAACTTGATCCGTTTTTTCCTGGCTGCCAGGGTCCGGCTCATTAAGTCCATCAGAGCCAAAATAATCTCTGAGAATATGCCCCATGCACTCATGCATACTGAAACAGCCCCGGCGCTCCCTTTCCTTCTCTATCAGGGGTAAAAATTGAGCCGGTATGTTGACGATCCTAGTGATGGGGTTTTTGTTACCCTTAGTACTCATAGCCGCCCCCTTTTTGTGGATTGTTGTGTTTGACCTTTTAAGAAAACAATAGAATAATAATGTTGAAAAGTCAATGTACGCTAAGAGTTAAAGTTTTAATTTTAACTCGGGGGGGGGTGCTGTCTATGCCTAGTTGTATCACCCTGCCTAATGGGAAAGGCGCTTTTGCCAGGGGTTGTCTCGCTCCGGCATCCAGGGCTTGCGCCGGGAGATCTAAGGCTGATTTTCACTCTTGCCGGCGTGGGAGAATATCCAGCTGCCGGACACAGTACGGTTGTATTGGCAGAGCGTACATTCCACCCACCCAGATCAAAATGTTTCCATGAGGAGGTACCAGATGGCGAGTAAGGGAAAAGGAACGCCAATGAGAGACGGGGAGTGCCGCTGTACCCGGAAAGGCATGAAATACTGCAAGACCGCTAAGGGTGTGCGCTTCCAGGGCAAATGCTGAGAAAGGGGGTATAGTAGAACATGAACCCGATTGATATCAATAGATTGGGCTGGCTGGCTGCCGGTGCCGGTAGCAAGGGAGTAGCTGCCGGCATGGTGTCCGGGATGGCTCCACAAGCCGGTATTACGCCGGATATAGCGGCGGCGTTTATCGGCTTCTTTATAGCTAATCAAGGTGGCGCCAGGATGGGTCCCTTTGGTGAGGGCATGCTGATCGCCGCGGTGGGTCAATTAGTCCGACAGCCAATAGAGGGTATCTTTGGGCAGTTCGGGAAGGGCGGCACCACCACGACAACGGAAGCGCAAGCCGCCGCCGCAGCTGCCAAAACAACCAGCAACCAGGGAAGCCCGGATGAAAGCGCTGAGGCTTACCTTGCCGCTAAATACGGGATCACCTAATTCTGATGGGGTAGTTTAACCGCCCCTGATAAAATAAATACGAGAAGGAGTTAAACGAAATGAGAAAGTGGATTGATGTACCGTTCAGCATCAACCAGGGAACACCAGGCGTTACCCTGGGCGCCACCACCACCGCCGGCAGCGGCGATGGTGTTGTTGAGGCAGAGCTTTTCACCTTCCTTTGCCCGGTGGGTCTGACGGTGGTCATCCTGCCATTGGCAACCCTGGCGGCTTACCTCTTAGACAATGAGGCAGCCCCGGCGGAGTGCGGCGATGGCGTACCGCTGCGGATCGTTCACATCGACAGCGCCGGCGATATCACCCTTAACCGGATCGTAACCACCTACGCCTCGATCAAGGACTTTGCCGATCAGAACAAACTCAAGCGGTTTAAGGACAAGTTCTCTGTCGGTGAGAAAGAGAAGCTGATCTGCTATGTGGTGCCGGAGAACGCTAAATCGCTGAACCCTGCCGGCTCCCGCTTTGAGATTGACTGCCGCCGGGTGTCCAAGCTGCTCTCAGTCTGATCATAGGGGGTTTTAACCATGCCAGTAGTAGATAAAGCTCTCTATGTTGAAGGCGTACAGGTGGGCGCCGCCTGGCAGTTCAAAGGTAGAGTATTCGTTGAGGCTCCACCGGGAAGCATGAACTGGCGTAAGGCTACCGCCGGTGAGGTTGAGGTAGAGCTTAAGTTCCTGGGCGAGTGGTGGCAGCTCGGCACCACAATGGAAACCCTGATGACTGACGCTTCCGGGGATGTGAGCTTTGGCGGATCCTGGCAGAGTGGATCCTACACGATGGAAGCCCGGCACCTTCAAAGCGGCGATAAGTACAAAGTCCGGATTGACTGCCATGACGACGGTACCTATGACACAGAAGTAGAGATTGAATAGGGGGGTACGCCACAATGAACATTGAGCAAGCGCTCTATGTGCGTGGTCAAGCGGCTCCCCCTTACGTCGGAGATTGGCAGCTGCTAACCTCTCAGCGGTACCCTGACGCTGAGCAGCCCTGGGAAGATGCACAGCTGATCACCGCAGAGGCCAAAGCCGGTCAGGAACTTTCCCTGGATGAAGCCCTGGGCATCGAGCAGATGATCCGGGAGAAGATCTTAGAAGAGGGGGGAGCGCCGCTAGAGAGCCGGATCTTTTCACGAGTAGAAAAAACCGCCGCAGGGGAAACCGTTATCACCTACAAAGTCGAGCATGCCGCACATGGCAGCCCTATTGTGTGGGCGGTGGTGATCGCCTTTATCGCCGCTAACTGGAAAGCGATCTTGGTAATCATGGGTTTAGTTGCCTTAGCCGGGATCCTAGTCGCTTTCACGATCAAGGCAGTAGCGATCACCTGGAAAGCCGGCGGTAAGATAGAGGATCTTGTTGAGGCAGCGCCGCCGGGGTTAGTAGGCCTAGGAGTCGGCCTGGCTATCATCCTGCTGCTCTTTGCCCTGGGCGGCAGAAAGGAGACAGCATGAGCTTAAGATCAGCTTTAGGACTAGCGGAGCCGGAAACCGGGGAAGAAACACAGCCGGGATTGCCGATCCTGTCTATCTGTTGGGATCCGCTTTTTGCCTTTCTGATCCGCTTCTTTAAGCCGCTTCGACCACGAAAGCCGGTGGTGGTGATCAATAACCTGGAGGGTGAGACTACCACTAATTACAAGCAGCTGGTGAAGTGGGAGATCCCGGCTGACTATGAGGGGATCCTTAACGAGATCTCGCTTTATACCAGCCAGGCAGCAAAAGGCGTGTTCTTTGTCCAGGTGGCTGACCAGGAGCTGCTTAAAGATCAGAAGATCCACGCCAAGACGCTGACGCTGCCCTGGAAAGAGCTGCCGCTGAGGAGCGGCACAAAGGTCATTGTCCAGGTGAAAACCACCGATGGCACGGCCACCGATTTTGACGCCTGTATCACCGGGGAGCTACGCTACCTGGCAAAGAGGTAAATCATGGGCTATGGATCACCGGGCGGAGCTGCAACATTCCTGGACCTGCTGGACACGCCGGAGACTTACACCGGGCAAGCTCTCAAGCTGGCAAAGGTAAATGCCGGCGAAGATGGGCTTAACCTGGGTCTGCTTTTGTCCTTTACCGACTGGTATGCCGGCGGAGCTCCCGAATCTTACCCCTGGGTATTTGAAGCCGATAATCCTATAGATTGCGGAAGCATTGGTGCTTTCTTTTCACCAATACATAAAAACGGCGCTCAGCAATATGTCATTTACGTTGGTGGGGGGTATGAAGCCTCTGATAAAGATTTCTGGCGTTACAATTTTCAAACGAAACAATGGCAGAGAATGGAGGACTGCCCTACTTCCATCGTTAGCTGCGGTATGGCTATGTCTCCCGATGAGAAAAAACTGGTGGCCAGCGGTTCAAATGACAAGTATTTACAGATATACGACGTTGAAACTAACATCTGGACAACTTCCGGGGCAGCTCCTCAAATTGGTGGGGTGGATCCGTCTATCTATGCAGCCGTTTTTGCTGATAATGATACTGTTTGGTGCCAGGTAAGAGGCACGACCCCTAACGCGCCGGTTAAGTTCTACAAATACGTCATTTCCACCGACACCTGGAGTACGTTTGCTAATCAAGTGAACCTCGCCGTCAGCAATTCCTGGTGTATGTCCATCAGCTCGGATGGAACCAAGCTGTACGCCGGGGAGCTGGGCGGTAATTACTACAACCTTTACCGCTATGTAATCTCAACCGACACCTACACTCAGTTAAGCCTGGGCGCTCCTGGCATGCGCTTTCTCTGGTCCAGTGATAGAAACGCTAAACTTTGGTGGTGGCAAGAGGGAGCAGAGAACGAAGACTACTACTACTACAACTGTGATACCGAGGCGGTCAGCGCACTTATTTTTGAGGCTAACCCACAGGCAACTAAACATCTAAACGGCGGTTTTTACGGGATTAGCGCCGCTGTTATCTGGGCGAGATCATCTAATCCTGAATTAATGAGCTACTTCGGCACCGGATACTGGCGGCTGGCTCAAAAGACGCTCACCGACTACAACCTGGTAGTGTTCAAAAAGCCGGCAGATGGCTATTCCATCCTGGCAATAAACAAGGCAAACGGCTTTACTATTCCCATACACCTGTTTGATGTCCTGTGCCTTCCGGCTGGCACCTGGGAGTTCTTTTACCCGAAAGATGGCGACTATACGAAGCTAAAAATATCGGGGAGTGTGTTGAAATGAGCGTAAAAGCAATTCAGGCACTAATGACCGGGCTGGTAGTTCTTGCCTGTGTGATCGGGGGGATCATCCTGATCATCAGGGGTATTGATCACACCATAGGGATTATCCTGCTGATCATCGTAGGCAGCTACCTGGGACTGGATCTAACGCCCTGGGTACCCCTGGGCAAGAACCAAAAGCGGAAGCTGCCGCCAGGCTAGGTCAAGATCTCGCCGGCGGCAATTCTTAGTTCGTGAGACACTTCCATCACTCTAACCAGGGTACGGTTATCATAGCTGTCTAGTAGTTTCCCATACCTGCCAGCCTCACCCCGGAGTAAAACGCCGGCTCGGATCAAGTTCTCAATGACTTGCGCCTGCGCCCTTGCCCTGGTCTCTTTGCTCAGCTTCATCGGCTTCTCTATTCCATTTTTATTTAGTGTCATGGTTCCTCACTTCTGCCATTTTTCTGCCAGGTGGCAAGTAAATCGATTTTTCTTCCTGTGTAGATCTCCGGAGATATCGCCGGATCAGCAGCTCCCCGGGTGGCACCTTCCTGGACTTTTGACCGCCAAAACAGGGGTACTGGACCATGCCAAAGTACCAGGAGCCGGCTGAATTTTGATCCTAGAGCGTCAAATCTCAACATCTTCCGCTATCCTGAGGGCATCCTCAGTCTGAAGCAGCCTGAGGTACCTCAATGTCATCGCCGGCGTGGTATGCCCTAAGAGCTTCTGGAGCGCTGCCGGGTGTCCGGTTTGCCTTAGAAACTCGATGGCGTAGCTGTGCCGGAATAGGTGAGGGTAGGAGTTTTTAGAAATGCCGGCGCTGACGGCAGCGGCTTTAATGATCTGCCAGGCTCTTTGCCGGCTGATTATAAAGAACCGATCCCCGGACCCGAGCTGGTGCCGCCGCTGGTATTCCAGCAGCTCCGCGGCGATCCTTGCCGGCATCGATACCTGGCGAGTCTTGCCGCCCTTGCCCATGCGGATCCACAGAACCGGCTGCCGGTCTAACCAGGTAAGGTCCCCCGGGGTGATCCGCAGCGCTTCACTAATCCGGATACCGGTTTGCAGGAGCAGGTCCAGGAAAAGGGTATCCCTGGCGCCATGGCGGTTGGCTCCAGCTGCATCGATGAGCTGCCGGGCTTCCCCTGGTTGAAGATATGCCGGCAGGTCTTTTTCTGCCTGGTACTTAACAAGCGGAAAGCGGCTCATTATCCTCTAACCCGGTGCGGTTAATGGTATTGGTCGGAGCAAACATAACACCCCCCTAGATTTTGACCTGGCAGCGTCATGGTTCAGCCGGAAACGCCGGCGAGATAACTTTTAACCCCATCCAGGCGCGTTTGCAGTTTATTGAGGTAAGCAAGCGCCCTGACAGGTGGGTATCCTGCGCCATCTTTCGGGCAGATCTCCCGGAGCTTTTTAATGTGGGCTTCCAG
>JABUBN010000094.1_pt1 | contig 21910 bp, 20 predicted proteins | sample 7240341 | NCBI WGS metagenome assembly JABUBN01 (sample SAMN07256345, study PRJNA390944) | subsurface metagenome | isolation source: Methane hydrate marine sediment | place: Pacific Ocean: Eastern North Pacific, ODP site | reverse complement strand
TCCTAATTTTTGGCACAATATAATATCTCGTAGTACAATGTGAGCCTGGCGCTCGACTAGCCAATTCAATCGATCAATTTCATCATCACTTTCAATCACTTTTTCCGCTAGCCTTTTATCCTCCGTTTCCAAGGCTTTAAGTGCGTCCTCGTGCATACCATTAGCTAGGATATACATCCTCCTAATCGTTTTTTCAAATGGCATTTCTTTTGGGTCGAGTAAATCTTTTATTATAATATTGTTATCTGTTTCCTCTATTATTTCAGTCCCTATTGTAATCTTTCTGAAATTTATTACAGTATCTCTTATTTCTGACTCAATCTTTTTACTAGATTTCACTTCTATAATGTTATACCCCATGATATAAGCTCCAACTAATAATCGAAACAAGAAATCAGAGTCTTTAATCTCGTCAATGTCGAACTTCTTTTCTCTTACAAGTTTTTCAGAACTTATGTAAGGAGTAATAAGCAAATTACCATCCGGTTGTGAAAGGATTCCAATAGTATCTTTAACCTGAATTCCGTGCTTATCAATCCATTCCCTTGGTAGACTAATGATATAAGTAGACCCACCAGTTTTTTGTACTTTTCTTGTTTCAATATTGAAAGACATGACTTTTTCCACTAAACTGTGTGTTTTATAAATATTATATTTATATAGATAATAAATATTTTTTATATATTCTATATATTTTTTGGTAGCATAAAAAAAGACGGTTTTTACAACACTTTTCCTCAAGAATTTATAGATTTGTTTTAATTTACAATTTATATTTTATATTATAAATTCTATTAATGAATGATTAATTTTGATATTTAGAGTTAAAACATCAGTTTTAGCTTTTTTATAATAGTAATTTCTGACGTGTTATGGTGTTTAATAAGAAAGAATTAACAGCTGAGCCCGTGGTGGAGTTTTCTTCGGGTAAAGATCCGTATGTAAAATCACGGAAAAAGGGGTCTACTAGATGGATTTTAGCTCATGTATTTCACGGCTCGCACAAGTTGTTTATAATTATTATAATTTTTATAATTATCCTTTCTGCTAATATATCCTCTATTACATATATTATAATAGGCGAAACAATATCAGCACTGTTGAGTGGAAAGACGGCTTTACTAGGAAATTATATTTTAACTTTATTTCTATTAGGGATAAGCGGTCCCGCAATGAGAATTCTGAGTCGAATGTTAATAGAGATTTTAGCGCAGAGGTTAGAAAGAGACGCGCGAAGAGAGTTCTTCACAAATCTATTAGGAAAAAGTCAATCGTTTCACGACAGACAAAAAATAGGAGAGTTAATGGCAAGGGTTACTGATGATGTTAGGATGTTGAATTTCTTAATCAGCCCGGCTTTATCGTTAATTATAGAATCTTTTACATATCTATTTATCCCTATTATTTATATTGTTATGTATTTCCCTTTTCAGTTAATAGTTGAGCCTGTATTCTTTTCTATTTCATTTCTTATCTTATTGAAGTCTTATTCACGAAAAATTGGACCTGTAACGGCCCGTTTAAGGGGAAATTTTGGTTTGATGACTGCTTCTTTAAGTGAGACCTTATCGGGCATCGAAGTAGTTAAGGCTACAGTCCAAGAAGAAAAAGAGATGAAAAAGTATTCTACACACGTAGAAAATTATAAAAAGGCGTTTATTGAGCGAGGTAAGCTACAAGCAAAGTATCTCCCGATTTTAGTTCTAGCATTAGTTATAACAGCTGGTTTTGCTCATAGTATTGTGCTATTTAATTTCGGATTAATGAATATCGGGCAAATTATTGCTTTCTTAGGAATTTTGGGATTGCTCCGCTTTCCTACCAACATCTCTATGTTTGTTTTTGCTATCTTTAAATTAGCAGGATCGAGTGCAGATAGATTGCTCGAGTTAATGAATAAAAAAACTGAGATTGACGAGAATAAAGAAGGCAAAAAGAAAGTTTTCAATGGCAATATAATATTTGAGAATGTGGATTTTATCTACCCTGATGGAAAGACGCCTGTGTTAAAAGATATCTCGTTTGAAGTTAAACCTGGGCAGACAGTTGCGATAGTTGGTACAACTGGATCTGGAAAAACTACGCTAACTAAATTAATCTCCCGGCTATACGATGTTTCTAAAGGTCGAATTTTAATTGATGGGAGCGAAATTCGGGATTATGCCTTACAAACTTTGCGAGATCAAATTTCTTATATTGAGCAAGATGTATTCTTATTCTCTACAACGATTTTTGATAACATATCTTTTGGGCGAGTAAGTTCATTAGAGCAAGTTATTAATGTGGCTCAACAAGCACAAGCTCATGATTTTATCAGCGAATTACCTGAAGAATATCAGTCGAAGGTAGGAGAAAGAGGAGTTCAACTTAGTGGAGGGGAAAGACAAAGAATCGCCATAGCACGAGCTTTTTTATCCGATCCTCGGATTCTTATTTTAGACGATTCAACTTCAGCTATTGACTCTAACACAGAGGACAAAATTCAGTTTGCAATTAAAAACATTTTGAAAAATCGCACTACAATTTTAATAACGCACCGATTATCACAAATTAGATGGGCTGATTTAATTATAGTTTTAAAAAATGGTGAAATCGCAGCTAAAGGGAACCATGAAGAATTACTAAAAACATCTGAAGAATATCGCAAAATTTTCGTTAAGAAATTCGATATCGAAGAAGATCAATTGCTTAAGGAGGTGAGAAAATAGCTTGTGGGTGGGTCTTGAAGCAGAAGAATACGATCGCAAATATCAAGATAAGGATTTACTGAAACGAATTGTATCTTATTTCGCGCCTTATAAACGAGCAATGTTTCTTGTAATTTTCTTTCTTACTATCTCATCACTTACTATCGCTTTTCAACCTATTATAGTTTCTCTAATTATTAGTAACTTAGAAACTACTCCAGATTTAATCTATATTTTATTCTTAATCTTGATCATTTTCATCTTTAACATTTCAAGCTGGGTTTTTAATTATATTAGACAGATATATTCTACTCGAGTAATTGGAAGCATAGTACTAGATATAAGAAAAGACGCTCACAAATCAGTTGTTAATCACGATTTGTCTTTCTTTGATAAAAATCCCTTAGGAAAAATAGTTTCCAGAATTAACACTGACTCTAGAGACTTCGGAGAGACAGTTGGATTGTCAATTGATGTAGTTTCCTCTGTTGTAGTCTTAGTTCTTTTAGTAATTGTGATGTTTACTGTGAATGTGGCTTTAACTCTCGTTCTCCTTATAACGCTCCCATTATTTTTTGTAGCAGCGTTGTCATTTAGGAAATTTGCGAGAAAGATGACTCTTCTTGGACAGCGTGCCCTCGCTTCAGTAAACGCGTATACAAAAGAAAGCTTTTCTGGCATCCAAATAGCAAAAACATTTAGGCGAGAAAAAAAAGTTTATGATGACTTTATTCAAGTGAATAACCAATCCTATAAGGTGAATTTAAAAAGAGCTTTCTTGTTGAATGCCATCTTTCCAACTCTTGGTTTAATTCAAGGTTTTGTTACGATGATGTTAATTCTAATAGGAAGTAACTTGGTAATAGAAGGATTTGTTGGAGTAGGAGAATTAGTTCTCTTCATTCAAAGCATAAATCTATTATTTTTTCCCTTACTTATTATAGCATCTTTCTGGCCTATGTTTCAAACTGGTATGGCAGCTTCGGAGAGAATTTTTGCCATAATAGATACTCTCCCTCTTGTTGTTCAAAATGACAACATTAAACCTTCAAAACTAAAAGGTGAAATTGAATTCAAGAATTTATCATTTCGATACGATAAAGCTAAATTAGTATTTGATAACTTCTCACTAAAGATTAACCCAGGAGAATCAATTGCTCTCGTTGGCCATACTGGAGCTGGTAAATCTAGTATTGCTAAGTTAATTGCTAGATTTTATGAATTCCAAGGTGGAGATATTCTAGTTGATGGCAAGAGTATTAAAGATTACGATCTTAAAGAATATAGGAAGCACATAGGTATTATCCCACAAACACCGTTCTTATGGGCTGATACGGTAGAAAATAATATTAAATATGGTTGTGAATCTGCCACAGAAAAGGAAGTACTTAACGCATTAACTATAAGTGGCGGGTCTGAATGGGTGGAAAGCTTATCAAAAGGTTTAAAAACTGAAGTACGCGAGAGGGGGACGCTTTTATCGATGGGACAGCGCCAACTAGTGGTTTTTGCTCGCGTGTTGTTAGAAAACCCTTCAATTCTTATCTTAGACGAAGCAACGGCTTCAGTCGACCCATTTACTGAAACAAAAATTCAGGATGCTTTAGAAAAGACGATTGAAGGCCGCACTTCAATTATTATTGCTCATCGCTTATGGACCGTTAGACGCGTTGATAGGATTGTCGTTCTTAATCACGGTAAAATAGTGGAAGAAGGAAATCACGATGAGTTGATGAAACGTGGAGGAACTTACGCCAAACTTTACAACACATATTTCAGGCACCAATCTTTAGAGTATATTGAAGAAATGGGTAATTTAAAGATCTAAATTAAAGAAAAAGAAACTTTAATATTTGATAACTTCGAAATTAGATTAATATAATTTTAATCTATATCTTAATTAAATTAAGATCTAACATCTTAAAGGGATAAAGATGAATGAAAAATATTTTAAAAATAAAAACGCAGTAATCACTGGAGCAGCAAGCGGGATTGGCCGAACATTAGCCTTAGAACTTGCCAAAATGGGGACTAACCTTGTAATTTCAGATATTAACTTGGAGCGATTAGAAAACGTAAAAGAAGAAGTGGAAGCTTATAAAGTTAAAGTGGTCTCAAAGAAGTGTGATGTCACGAAAAAATCGGATGTTAAAAGCTTGCGAGATGAAACGCTTTCAAACATGCAAGATGTACATTTTCTTTTTAGCAACGCAGGAATAGCGGCAGGCGGACATATAGAAAGCTTTTCAAACGAGATATGGAGGAATGTCATCAATGTAAACATATGGGGCATGATTAATTTAGTTAATGCGTTTATTCCTAAAATGGTAGAACAAGGTTTTGGGCACGTTATTGTAACCAGCTCTATTGCGGGAATAATTGGAGCTGGTGGATTAATTCCGTACAGCACCTCTAAATTTGCTAATTTTGGATTCTGTGAAGCTTTGTACGGAGAATTTAAAGATAAAGGAATAGATGTTTCTATTATTTGTCCATTCCCTATTAAAACTAATCTAATTGAAACAGCGAAAATGAGTTTTTCTCCCGATTTGCTTAATAAATATAGTCAAGAGCAGTTAGCCAAAGGCTTCGAATTTGGAAAGGAACAATACTGGAACGAATTCACTAAAGGAGGATACGAGTTAGATCGGGCAATACACATTTATCTCAAAAAAATCGCTAAAAAAAAGCTCTATATATGCGAACGTAAAAAGGCGAGATTTATCTTTTTTATAAAAGGGTTATGGCCTAATTATTATAAAAAGCTCGTGAGGAAAGTAGGTGCTGAACACATTAATGTGCTGGACGAATCAACTCAAAAAGCTATTGATTTCATAGAAAATATCTAAATAATTAAAGCACTAATTCTAAAAAATTGAATATAAGAAATTTGAGAAATAAATTTTTAAATTAATTTTTTTTATTTAGTAGATTTAATTGAATTTTTAATTTTATAGGAATAATTCCATAAATATCTCATCATCTTAATTCCCATCTAACTTAACTTGTTTAGCTAAAACTCCTTTTTCAATAAATCCTAATTTTTTATAGAAATTTTGTGCTTTATTATTGCTCCCTCGAACATAAATAATAATTTTTTCATAGTGATTTAATTTAGCAAAATTAATTGTGAAGCGTGCCAATTGTTCTCCAATTCCATTTCTCCTCCAATTAGGAAGGATAAAAGTACCCATAACGCCAACATGATCGAACGAATCTGTATATTTTGCCCATAGATCTAAAGATTGGAATCCTACTATTTGTTTTTTAATTTCTGCTAAAAAAATCCCTTCTCGATCGGAAAGTTGGGCTATATATGTTCTCTCTTGTTCAGATGTAAAAGGAATATTAACCGCAGTATAAATTTTTTCAGCACAAATAACTTTCCATATTGAAGAAATTGCTCTTGCATCGTCAATTGTTGCTTTATGTATATTCAAGTCCATTATTTCTCTCAAAACTATGAATTATATTATATAATATTAAATTGAATTATCATATTATGTTTTCTAAGTTAAGAAAATGTAAAAATAATTGGTATTATAAATAAAAGAAAAGAAAAAAAACGAATAGTTTATTTATAGGCGAGTAATATATCTGTTCCGTTCCCACTCGCTTACAACAACTCGATAAGCATCGTTTTCTTCTAACTTCGCGTAATAGAAGTTTTTAAATGGTTCTTCTCCAAACACTTCCTTTAAAAAATCTGATTTTCTAAACTCATTCAAGGCTTCGCTTAAACTTCCAGGTAGGGCGTTAATTCCTTCTTTTATCATCTCTTTTGTTGTTAAATTGTAGACGTTCCTATCCGTTGGTTCAGTGATTTCTATATCGTCTGATAAAATTCCGTCTAATCCAGCTGATAAAAGGACGGCAAATTGTAGGTATGGATTTCCAGCAGGGTCAGGACATCTTATCTCGCATCTAGCAGCAGAAGTTTTACCGTGAAATTCTGGCACTCTTATTAATGGTGACCTATTCCTAAAACCCCAAGCAATATAAACTGGTGCTTCAAAACCCGGTACAAGTCGCTTGTAAGAGTTAGGCCAACTGCTTAAAACCGCACACATAGCTTTCGCGTGTTTAAGTTGCCCAGCGATCCACTTCTTCATAGTATAAGAAATAAAAGCCGGATCGGAATCATCGTAAAATAAGTTTACTCCGTTTCTCCAAAGGCTCTGATGGACGTGCATCCCAGAACCATTTATGCCAGCAAAAGGTTTGGGCATAAATGTTGCCGTCATGTTATTCCTTGCTGCGACTGTCTTGACTATCATTTTAATTGTATTCGTATTGTCAGCAGTTTCTACTGCTTTACCATAGCGAAAATCGATTTCGTGCTGTCCCAATGCAACCTCGTGGTGTAAACATTCGATCTCAATTCCAAAAGCGTCGCAATATTCAGCAATCGTGTATCTCATTTTTTCGTTAATATCGTACGGATCGTAATCAAAATAACCCCTCATATCTGACGGTTTAAACGCTGCCTCTCTCGATTGTTGTTCTAACATAAAAAATTCCATTTCTGGCGCGCAATAAAACGTGAATCCGTGTTTTTCCGCCTTTTTAACGGCTTTTTGAAGAATATAGCGAGGATCACCTCCAAATCTCGTACCATCAGGATTATATATGTCGCAAAAAACGCGAGCAACCTTTCTATTGTCGTTCCTCCAAGGAACAATGTTAAATGTGCTTGGATCAGGAAGAGCGATTTTATCAGATTCCTCTATGGCGCCATAACCCGTTATGGAACTTCCATCAAAATTTACGCCTATATCAAAAATTTCTTCGATCCTTTTCGAATTTATCTCAAAAGACTTAATAATTCCTTGAATATCAGTAAACTGAAGGTATATAAATTTAATATCTTCCTCTTTAACCTTCTCGATTACCGCCTCACATAACCCTTTCCGCTTCGGATCTTCCTTTTCAATCATTTTTTACATCAATCATTTTTTTAAGTTTTGATAATGGAAATTATTCCACTTTTTGAATAAAAATGTGATATGGAATTTATAAATTTACTTATTAACTAGTGATTTATTTTAGAAAATGTATAAAAAACTAAAATTGTGGTACAACAAAAATCTATCTTCTTGATTTTTGAAAGCGAATAAAAGTTTATGGATTCAAGAATAATCCATATCATAACTTAACATGGGGTTTTTTTCCATACAAGGAACCCCAAATTGGCATAATTCACAACCTACAATGAAAATATCTTCTTTTAATTTCCAGTTAATACGGCGAGAATCAGGCTTCAGAATTGAACCAAGACGCGGTACCATTTTTCTTGCAACCTTCATACGATATTTATTACATTTTACTTTATTATGTCCTTTTACTGTAATCGCATTTGCAGGGCACTTGTTAATGCATTCTTTGCAAATTCCCTTTGCATAAGATAAACAATTAGCGTAAGGTTCATCGCTCTTTCTTCGAGAAATTTTGATTGGGGTATTAGTAACCACGGAGGCTAATCGAATATTACATCCTACTTCAGTGATAAGCCCTTCGTGCAAACTGAAGGTTCCTAATCCCGTAGCAAAAGCGATATATCTTTCAGCTGGTAAAGTTATTTTAGGTAATACAATTGGGTTATTACTTTCCTTGCGAATCTTATCAACAAAAGGAAATACTATTGATACTACATAAAGTTCCGACGCTGACAACTGATCTTGACCACTTGCTATCCACATTTCTAGAGGTGTTAAATGTTTCTGACCTATAATTTTTTTAAACTTATGAAAAATGGGATCATTGCCTTGAGCAACGCCTACTAATGGATGAGAAAAAATATTTCCACCCCCATATTTCTCTGGAAGACGGTTAAGCTTGCTAATTTTAAATTCTTCTTCTAAAAATCCTAATAATTTATCATTCATTAATCCTAAAGAATTAGATTGCTCCATTTTTAAAATTTTATTAAATTTTAATTTTCATTTATATTTTGAATTGTTTAATATGTAGGAAATATTGATTTTTAAAATATTTCATAAAATAAAGATATTAAAACTAAAAGAAGATATAATTTTTAGAGTTCGATTTTAAAAAATGGATTTTAATATTCAAATATATACTTATAAAAATGCTTAAAATATCCTTTAGTCTTGTGAGAGATGTAATTTCCTTTAATCTTTGGGTCGTCAATTACACTTCGAATATTGTATCCCTCTTTTATTACAAAAAGATTCATATATTTATTTGATATTGCCTTTTCCGGGCAAATGTAAACACAACGCATACAAAAAGTGCACTTATTTCCAAATATTATTTTCCCATTACTTACAGATATGTTTCTTGTAGGACATTCTTTTATACATTTACCACATAAATTACACGAGTCTGTTGTTATTAAATATTTACCAAAATAAGACGCACCATTACTCTCTGCTTTATTGAACATATAAGTTCCAATTTTTAGCCATAAACTATTTTTTTGAAGATTTATCTTTTCCAAAAGTATTTCTTTGGTTCCTCTTTTAACCTTCTTAACAGCTACTTCGTATAACTGTTTAATTAGAGAATCATCGTATTTAAGCATTATATTAGCAGGCATAACAATCAAGTTTTCATGAAATACTTTATACCCTTTTTTGTTAAGATGTTTTCTAACCAAGCTTGTAGACCCCCCAGAACAAAGCGGATCTCCTGCTGTTTTGAAAGTAAATGTTTTTTTATCATCTACATTTGGCAACCTGTCAAGAAAATCAAAAAATATTTTTGGAGCGCTAAACGCATGTACAGGGTGTCCAAAACCTAGAAGGTCGTAATCGCCTATAGAAAGCGCAAGTTTTTTATTTAAAACATCCTCTATAGGTATAAGCTTTGTACTGAACCCTTTCATTTTGAACTCGTTTGCAAACAAATTCGCAACTAGTTTAGTATTTCCCGTTCCAGAAAAATAGAAAATTCCTATATTTTGAATATTCATTTTTATTTCATTCCATAAATTAAATCTCAAGTTATTCAGTTAAAGTTAATGAACTATTCTTTAATATTCTTTAAACTTGCGATTCATTTATGGAATAATTTTAATTGTTAAAAATTGGACTCAATATTTTTTAATAATGTTATGTCATTTTACATTTTAAGAATCTCTTGCTAAAAGAGAATAAATGATAAGAAAAAATAAAGAGAGTGAAAAAAACTGTCAAGTGAAAAGTATAAACATCGTTATTATTCTAAAAAGAAGTACGAAGCTGCAATTAGCATTTTCGGGACTGGGCTTGTATTTTTATTCGTTGCGATTATGTCGTTAGTTTTTAGAGCGATTAATTTTGACCTCATTGGCTTATCAAGTTGGGGATTTTGGTTGTTCATTCCTGCCTTTTTCATTACAATTGGTGGGTTCCAACAGATTTCTACTAATATTCAATTCCAAAAAGCAGTAAGAGTTGCAATATTGGACCGTGGTAATCAGGGAGCTCATAAATTAGAAGATATAGCGCTTGAAGTCGGGATTAAACCTAAGGATGTGCTTCGGGTCCTAATCGATTTGCGCCAAAAAGGAGTTATTAGTTATCGTTTTAATTCTGAAACTGGCGAGATTATCCTTGGAGAGAATGTCGTTTACGCTCCTGTTGATAATTACATAGCCCCACCTAAGAATCTTGCAGAACCATTATCAACAGAGGGAAAGAGTTATTGCGTTTATTGTGGTCAGCAACTTCGACAAGGAGCTTTATTTTGCGAAAATTGCGGCTCTAAAATTTAATCAATGTAATTTTTACTTTAGAAAACAATTTTATTTTATTTTTCTTTTTGCTAAACTTATTTGATTTTTAATCTCAATACATTGTTTCTTTATTTCGACAGCTTTTACAGACTAATTCTATGTAATTACAAGATTCTCTCAAGAACAATTTGTGATGTTTTAGTTCGCACTTATAGCACTCCTTCTTTCGATAAAAGAAATTAGGAATAAGATGTTCATAAGATATTATTTTTAGACTATTCATAGGGAGTTAAATATCAAAGTTCTTTTTAAGTCCAACCACGGTAGAGATTTTTCGTTTGTAAATTACTTAATTGCGTTGTAGTAAAAGATTTATTATTACCTTCTAATTACTAAGATAAGGATGATCAAAAAATTTTATTGAGAAAATAGAAGGCAATGTAATGAATCGACAAAATCGTGGTGAAAATAGCAAGGCGCTGATAGAATTTCAAACTGTATCAAAAAGTTATAAGAATACTTTAGCTTTAGATAAAGTTTCTTTCGCTATAAACAAAGGAGATGTGTTTGGATATATTGGACCTAACGGAGCGGGAAAAACTACCACAATTAAGATTCTAGTAGGACTAATAAGAGATTATACTGGAGATGTGTATATCGCCGGGAAAAATATATCTAAATCTCGCCAAGAGATATATAAAATACTAGGTTATCATCCACAAGAAGCGGGGTTCCAAAGATGGCGCACTATAAATCACGCTCTAAGAACTTTTGGGCGTTTATCGGGCTTAGAATCGACTCTTCTTGAATCAAAAATTCGGGAAGTACTGGAATTTGTTAATCTACAAGATGTAAGGTATAAAAAGATAATTCATTTATCGGGAGGGATGATTCAGAAATTAAGATTAGCTCAAGCGCTTCTAAATGACCCTCAGATATTAGTGTTAGATGAGCCCTTATCCGGATTAGATCCGAGTAGTAGGTATCAAGTGAAAAACCTAATAAAAAATCTGAGCCAAAAGGGAATTACTATATTATTTTCCTCTCACATCTTAACTGACATTCAGGATATCGCTAATAAGATCGGTATAGTGAATAAAGGCAGAATTATTAAAATTGGCTCCCCTGATGAACTACAAAGTGAGTTCCACATAGGTAACATTATCGAAATTGTATATATTAAAGGAGGAAACCCTTGTCCAAATTTAGATGATATAGACGGAATCGAAAGAATCGAAAAAGGCGCTTCTAATAAACAAATTGCTCATTTAAAAGGAGATGCTGATATAGACGATACAATTAACATGATACTTAGAAAAATAACAGAACACAAGTCTAAAATGCGCAATTTTAGAATTCTAACGCCAAGTTTAGAGGAAGTCTATTTAAAATATATTGAGGGTGATGTTAGATGAGTTTAAAGATTTTGTTCTTAGATGAATTGAAAGGATTCTATAAATCAAAAGTTATGATTATTTTGTGGGTAGGAATGCCCTTGTTATCGCTGCTATTCCATTATATCGTCCCAGACACCGAAGGTATTCCAATCTCTTCTATAGTTGCAATTATATTTTCTAGCATTGGTGGAATGCTTGCTTCTGCTATGTTGAGTACGTCTATTGCGAGTGAAAAAATACGGCATGTTTACGATTTATTTTTAATTCGACCAGTTAGACGTACAAATATACTTTTAGCGAAATTCTTTGCCGTGTATTTATGTTTAATTATTGCTACAGGCATCTCTCTTGTAGTCGGACTTATTATTGATCAATTAACTATAGGAACTCTTCCTGAATATGTTATAGATCAAACAATAGAGTCACTATCGATAAGCTTGGCAGCTATGGCAATCTCTTGTTCTATTGGAATATTTTTTGGCGTAATGGTTTCATCTGTTCCGGTTGCAGCAATATTGTCAGTCTATTTAGGCAATCAACTTTCAGCAATTTCCATTTTACCAACGCTCCTCATAGATTTTATTGATCCTATTATTTATTCTTTACTTTTAGGTTCTATCGTACCAGCAATCATCCTTATAATAAGTATAACAATATTTGCGCGGAAACAGTTTTAATTGATCAATAAAATTGATTTTCTTATAACAAATATTCTTCTTTTTTAGCATAATTTACTTTAAAGAGATCAAGCCATTTATTGAATTTCTCTAATCGTTTTTGAAAAGATTCAAAATTCTTCTTGTTTTTAAGCGTCCATCCCGTCTCTGCAATAGCGATTAACCTTGGAAATGCTTGCCATTCTAAGTTTTTCTTATTTTTTACAAATTCCGTCCACAAACATGCCTCAATTCCTAAAATGCGTTTATGAAATTTTGCTTCTAATTCGTTCGGAATTGGGTCGTAATTATACGATCTTTCTAAGGGGATTATTTTATAAGGGTAATTTAGATAAACCGCTGACATTTCAGACATCACTACTTTCCTTCCCAATCTTGCGTGTTCTAAAACTTGCTTTAAATTCATCGTCCAATAATGACATATCGCGTTTTCGTTAAGTTTGTCGTTTAATATTTCGTTCCATCCTATTATCTGTCTTCCTTTAGACCCTAAATAATCTGCAATTCTATTCGTAAAATATACTTGTAAATTTTCTACGCTTCCAAGTCTCTCGTCTTTAATACGAGCTTGGCAATCAAGACAGTTTTTCCATCTCTTTTTAGGAGCTTCATCGCCACCAATATGAATTATGCTAGAAGGGAAAATCTCAATAATTTCGTTTAAAACATTTTGAGTAAATTCAAAAACCTTTTCTTTTCCTATACAAAGTACTTCTTTATGAATCCCAAACCGAGTACTAACTTTAAAGGGCCCGCCAGTACAACTCAACCCAGGATAAGCCGCGAGAGCTGCCGTTGTGTGCCCGGGAAAATCTAATTCTGGAATAATTGTAATAAACCGCTCAGTAGCGTATTGAATCAGCTCACGAAGATCTTGTTGTGTGTAATAGCCCGATACTGGAACTCCATCTAGAGGAACTCTATTTTTTTTATTACTTCTAAAAGATCGTTGAGAGGTTGTTCCCTCCCGTTTTGAGCCGATTTCTGTAAGTAGTGGATATTTCTTTATCTCTACCCTCCACCCTTGATCCTCAGTGAGGTGGAAGTGGAATTTGTTTAACTTTAAAAAAGCCATAAGATCTATTATTTTTTTCACTTCGCTTTTAGTAAAGAAATGGCGCCCAACATCCAGCATGAATCCGCGCCACTTAAAACGAGGATAATCCTCTATTACAACACACGGAATAGAAATTTCTAAATCTATTTTTTTACTCTCAATTTTATCGGTTGGAATTAACTGTCGCATCGTCTGGATGCCGTAAAATACCCCATTTGGCGTAGAAGCCGAAATATCAATACGATCTTGTGAAACTATTAAAGTGTATCCTTCGTGGTTTAACTGTTTTTCGTCATTAACTGTTTTAAGAATAATTATATTATTATTTTCCTTAGTTTGCAAATCTTCCTTTATAGCAATATTTAATCCGAGCGTTGATAATAAAATCTCCTTTAATTGCTCGGCAATTTCTTTTGATTTTAGATCTGTCAAAATTAGAGTTTTGTCGTTAAGGATAAACGCTCCCTCTTTTGACGAGATATTTACAGGTTCCGGGATTATGTTAAGCTCTTTTAAACTCATTTTACAAGGCTTCCTTCGAATTCTTTAAAATATAATTAATAAAAAGATTAGGTTAAAGAATTTTAAATTCCATTAAAATTTAAAGATTATTTTGATTACATCGATTAATTAGAAAATAATAAATCTTAAAATTCAATCGTACTATTTTTTTTAATATGAAAGATAAGGATAAGGGACACACTTCGGGTGAAGATATTGACCTCAATATTTTAGGAATTCTTAGCGAAAATAGTCGGGAAAATTATAATCAAATTGCCATCAAATTGGGAAATTCTCCAGTAACTATTAAAAAACATATCGAAGAATTAGAGCAAAAAGGTGTCATAAAAGGGTACGGGGTACAAATTGATTTTGAAAAATTAGGTTACGATATTATCGCAACAATAGAAATCACGGTTTCAAAAGGTAAGATGATTGAAGTAGAAACAGATATCGCGGAAAATCCTAATGTTTTTGGGGTTTACGATATCACAGGAGATTACGATGCCCTCGTTTTTGCTCGTTTCAAAACTCGCACAGAGTTAAGTGAAATGATTAAAAAACTTCATGCTTCTCCTTATGTAGAACGAACAAATACCCATATAATTTTGAATGTAATTAAAGAAGGAAGTTCTTTCGTCAAATTGTTAGATAAAGAGAAGAAAAAGAAGTAGAAACACATAAAATATTCAACACATAACTTTTTATACGGGATCTTGATAACTTAACATAAGAAGAGGATATCAAAAATCAACTTCAAAAAAAAAGAACTGATTTTAATGAATTTTTGTCCTCAATGTGGAACAAAGATTGTAGTTTCGTGGAATGCGTGCCCTAATTGTGGATATAATTTAAAATCAGAGCGAGGATATCAACAACCTGCCCAACCGCAACCTTCCGAACAAATTTACACACAACAAAAACCCAAATATCAACCACACCAACATCAACCCTATAATTACCGTCCGAGAAGTAATTCCACAAACGGAATAGTGGCACTCATCTTTGGACTACTGGGATTATTTGGCGTTATTCCAATAGTTGGTTCAATCGTTGGCATCGTTCTTGGCGCTGTTGGAAAAAAAAGTGACGAAGATCCTAGAATGGCTAAAGCAGGTTTAGTTCTTGGTATTATTGGAATTGTAGTATGGATAGCCTTTTATATATGGTTATTTTCTTTCATCTTTATGATGTTTAGATATATACCTGATTGAACTTTCTTTACCTGTAAACATTTTAAACGTAATTAAAGAAGGAAGCTCGTTTGTTGACCTTTTAGAAAAAGAGAAGAGTAATAACATCACTAAATTGTAGCTATTTAATTCGACTAATAATAAAGTAAGAATAATTGTTATTAATATGAAAGGGTAGAGCGTAAAACAACCAATACAAAATTTATATTTACCTATATGGTAAACATAGCTAGGAAAATGATCGCAATTTGGGTGGTGAGATAGTAGTATAGGTTTGAAATCAGACACAAGTAAACTAAAACGAGAAAACTTTTTTCTAATTTTTTTAAAAAATTTTACCATAATTAAAGGAGAAACCTCAAATTATGATATTTAAAAAAATTTTAAGTGCGTTTTTTTATAAAAAATAAAAAAAAATAGTTGATTTTAAGATAAGCATTTATAAATCAATCTCTAACAACTAAGTAAATAATACATCCAATACAACCAGTTAATAATACGATTAATAACCACATAGTTGCATTCATGTCTCTCTTTTTGGCATCTTTATATACCCAAATTGCTATAAGTAAACTAATAATTAAGCCGACTATGGCTACAACAATTAAGATCAAAAAAAATATTCCTCCAAACAATCCCGTTGGATCAAATGGATCCAAGCCTGGATCATCAAATAATTGATTTAGGATCAAAGTAAATAACATTTATTTTTCCCTCATTTAATTTTTTTTTGTTTATACAAATTTTTTTTAAATTTGTAGTAATTAACTATTCACCTTTTTATTTAAAAATATATATTTCTCGAAATAACCCATTCCTATAATTATATTTCAAATTATATCTTTTATCTGAATAAAATATCTCTAATTTATCTTTTATTACCAAAATCGCTTAATACGCACAAATTTTTATTTAAATCTCCAATTTTCACTTTTATTAGTAAATTTGTCGGGACTCCATTTTTATTATTCTTGAATTTTATATCCATAACTATGAGTTTAGAAATTATAGAAAAAAAAAAAACTGTACTAAAGGAAAATATTTATATCGTGCCAAATGGCGATTTTTTTGATCTTTCTCGCGCCATCATCCCCTTTTCAGGCTTATTTCAAAAATGTCCTCGCTTAGATGTATACGCAGGGATGGAAAGCATACTTTTTGCTGATAGAGATCCAGAGTATAAAAATATTTTATTATCCGAGTTCTTATAAGTTATTTTACCCTCCACTTTTTTAACATAAAACAAATTTTTTTAAAATAGACTCATGTAAGTAAAGTCTTCTGACGCCTCTTCTAAAAATCCGCAACTGGGACATTTCTGTTTTCTCGGTTTAGTTTTTCCGCACGACGAACATATTGCTGAATAAAAGGCAGATGTGAAAGCTTCACCTTGGAGTCCTTCCGAATTGATGACTAGTCCATCTAATTCAATTTGTCCTATCGTGTCCTTGCCTTTCTTGAGCTTTGAAATCTTCACAAACATTTTTTTCGCTTTATCTTGGGCATCTGAGAACGCACCTTTACCAGTAGATTCCCACTTAACATTGGTTTCTAAAGATTCAAGGATAGCATTTTTCCGCACATTGAAATTATGAGACGAACGATGAAGTTCTACACCTTTGATCTCACCTTCAGCATCAACAACGACAATTCCGATAGTATTTTTTGGAAAATTTAATTGCTTACTTCTTTTCATCACTTTTTCTCTCCTCGAACGTATACCTAACGTGTATTTAGTTTGGTCTTTTACGGTTTTTTTTCCCGCCATCTCCTCGTCCACTTTATTCCATATCCTTGCTTGATTTATTGTTGAGGCTCCATAACCTTTGGTCGCGCTACTGAACTTGAGTGAGCGCATCGCATTTAACATCCCGCGACTGGCTTTCCCACCATATGAAAAGTTAGCATTTGCCGAAAGATAATGAGGAGCATGCACGCATTTGACGCTGATTTCTTGCACGGCCCCGGGTTCAACCATAACAGTTCCCACGGAGATTCGGTCCTGCGTTCCTTTTCCCAAGAATATATCGCCTTCTTCGATGAGAATGGGAAACTCCCCCAGATTTTTAAAAAGAATGTGAGCTACTTCCGTGCCTTTATCGATAATTTCACACGCTCCGATTTCCAGTGCTTCTGAAAGAGTGAGATAATCTCTTTCCTCTTTTGGAACTTCCTGTTTAATAATCGGCACGAATGAAATTTCTTCTAATACAATCGGTTCACCGATCTCCATTCCGTCCGAGTAGACTATTTGAGCGGCGACTTTTTTAATTACTTCTAATTCGGTCATGATATTTTTCACCTTATTTAATTTGATTAATTGATATGAATTGATTTAGAATTGTTTAATTATTAAATAATCAAACAGTGGAATTTTTCCTTCTAATCTTGTATCTTAAGATAATTTGAATATATAAATCTATGTTTCCAACATGAGGAGGATGAAATTTGAGATGATTAGTTGCGATACATTTATATAAGATTTCACTCTCGACGAGCTTCTTGAGTGCTTTGCTTATACCTATAAACGCTTAGGGATTAGTTTTGAATATCTCTTTTACCCTCATCTTGCGTTTCCGCAGATTTATTATGGCAGGAAGCCGATGCATGGAATGGGAGTTGAATTTATTGAAAAACATAAGCTCATTCCTTCCCAATGTATAATGGTAGGTAATATTAAAGTCGCTAATACATTTGCAAATCGCTGTGGGCTTCAGTTCGTTCACGCAGAGGATTTTTTTAAGGGATGATACTTGGAAAAAAAAAGTAAATAAAGCAACTGATTAAAAAAAATTTTAAAGTTTTACCTTTAAATTCATAATCTGTATTATTTCTGTCGGACGCGTTTTTTTTGTGGTTAAAAAAATTTTAACGCAAAACAATAAGTTTATAAGCAAGTTACGCACGCTTTATAAAATTTTTTAAAATTTCAATAAAAATTGAACAAATTTTACGATAAATCTCAAAGAGAAAAATATATAAAGATACAAACGCTATATTATTTAAAATATTTTCATTATGGGAAAGAATTCCCACAAATAAAAAATAAAAAAAATATTTTGTATGTGAATTATGGATGATGTTAGAAAAGTTAGAAAAAAACCCTGAGATTGTGATAATCGCAACAGAAGAAGTGTTTAAAACATATGAACTAATGTGCTTAGATAAGTTAAAGGAAATAGGGAGATCAACAGCGAAAGGCTGGTCTTTTGCAATGGGATACAACCATCGTAGTTCACTTGCTAAAATTATTCGAAGGATTAAAGAGAGATACCCTGAGAAGCTTAAGATTTATGAAGATAGATATCCACGCCTCTACGAAGCAATGTAGAAATTTTAACAAAAAAGTTAGCGAAGATAATTTTTTAATTCTTAACTTGAAAATGCAATGGTTAATAAATCCCAAAACCAATATTCCAATCACAACCATCGTGAGTGGAATTGCCCGCACGACACAGTAACCAAAATCCCTTGCCATGGAAACCCTCTATGTTGAATACATAGCCATGGCAAGGGTAATAACTATGGTTAGTAAGATATAACTGTGAAAAATATAGTTACTAACTTAACTAGCCCAATATCAACTAATGTAGTGAATAAATTCTAAAAATATAATAAATATATGAAAAAAAAATTAATCCATTGCTTTTTCAAACTCGTTAACAAATTCTTCGAATTGTTTTATCCCTAGCTTCCAAAAGTCGGGCTTGGTTATATCTAAACCAACAATATTGCCTAGCTCAACAGGGGATAAACTTCCTCCGGCACTTAAAAGTTTCTTAAATTTAGGGATAAAAGACGGACCTTCTTCCTTATACTTGCGATATAAAGCGAATACAAAAAGTTGGGCGTATACATAGGGATAATTGTAAAATCGAAAATTCGGCTGATAATAATGGGGTTTCATAGTCCATTCCCATATCATTTCATCGAACCACTCAACGGAATCACCGTAGATTCTATCTCTTCCAGCACACCAGTATTTCGAGATTGTTGTACCATCTAAATTTTCGCCGCTTTCGATCGCATCATATAAACTTTGTTCGAACCATACGCGCCCACTTACTTGAAACGCTGCTTGACCTGCGTCGTCTAGCACATGTGCTAAAAGCGCCCTTTTTTCTTCGTTACTTTCTGCCTTATTTAGTAAAAGATCTGTCATTAAAAGCTCGCCAAATGTGGACGCAGTTTCAGCAACCGTATATCCTGGGAAGAAATTAAAATACGATTGTTCGTTAAAAGCAAGATAAGCATGAATAGCATGGCCAAGCTCGTGAGCGAGGGTATATATTTCATTTAAAGCACCTGTAAACGATTGCAAAATAAAAGCAGATTTTCCTTTGTACCAAGAGTCGCAGTACGCTCCATTTCTTTTTCCTTTTCTTACAGCAGCGTCTATATGGTTTTTTGTGAACATCTCATTGACATATTTCTCAAAATCTTTATCAACCTTTCCGTAAGCTTCTAAAACAAGCTCTTTTGCTTCAGTCCAAGAACGTTTTTTCATTGAAGGCGCTTTAAGAGGTGCTCGAACATCAGCACAAGTTAATTTAGGTAAGTTCATTAGTTTTGCTTTAAGTTTTAAATATCTTCTATAAACGCCTACATTTTCCTCTATGACCTTCATCAAGTTGTCAATAATAATTCGTGTTGTATCATTTGTAATAAGACTCTGATGCATTGCACTATCGTATTTACGCCTTTTAGTAATTTTCATCCAATCTGAACAAATATTTCTGAGCGCTGTAGAAAAAACTTCTTGATCTTTTCCTAGTAACCCATAGATAGATTTGTTAGTAGAGATCCTTGTTGCTCTATCGGGATGAGTTATTAAACTATTAGCCTCTCCATAAGATAAAATTTTCTTTTCTCCTTCTACTTCGACCTCAAATTCCCTTGTATTTAACCATTTACCTTGTAAACTGCTCCATGCTTTTATTCCATATTGATCTTTTTCTAAAATCAACTGTTCTTCAATCTCTGAGAGTTGATGTGGAACATTCCTTCTAATTTTCTCTAAAAAATGCTTGTAGTCTTTTAATATTGGAATATCAACCAATTCTTTTCGACTATAAACAAGTTTACCGATTTCCAATTCAAAAAAAGCCAGTTTCTTAGATGTATCAGTATTAAAGTCATCAATTTTATTTTTTAGCGCCTCTAATTCTGGAATTGTCATGTTCGCATCGTATGACCTATGAGAAAATAACGCTAATTCTTCGAGATTTTCGTAAAACTCTTCTTGCTTCTTAAACAATTCGTATAAATCTTTAGCTGAAAAACTTGGCACGTTAATTTTTCCTTTGTATGCCTTTACAAAATCTTCCACTTGTTTATGAAGCGAATCCATAGTTTTGGAAATTCTTGGATCATCGTGACCAGAAAAAATTTCAGATAAATCCCACGCAATTTCGTTTTCTTTCATTATAATCAAGTTGTCATAAATTCTAAAGAATAAAAATCTTATCTTTATAGAAAAACGATCCTATTAAATTGGTTAATTAAATTAAGCTAATCAATAGAGTTTTGCAAACAAGTTATTCGTATTCAATTGTACTGGGAGGTTTATTTGAGATGTCGTAAACTACTCTATTTATTTCTTTTACTTCGTTAATTATCCGTGTCCCAATTTTGTCTAAAAGCTCCCAATTTAATTTTGCGAAATTAGCAGTCATGGCATCTAACGATTCGACGACTCTTATGGCGCATATATACTCGTAGGTACGGAAATCGCCCATTATTCCTACTGTTTTTAAAGGTAAGAATACGCAAAAAGCTTGCCAAAGGGCATCATAAACGCCCGCTTTTTTGATCTCTTCAATTAAAATCTCATCTGCTTCTCTTAAGATTGTAAGTTTGTCTTTGTCAATCGCTCCGATAATCCTTACGGCCAACCCTGGACCGGGAAAAGGATGACGATTTATAATATCTTCTGGTAATCCTAGTTATCTCCCTATTTTTCTAACTTCATCTTTGTATAAATCTTTCAAGGGTTCAATAATTTTTAACTTCATATCGTCAGGTAAAGTCAAGTTATGGTGCGACTTTATTTTTACTGAAGTTTTACTTGTAGCGCTTGTTTCTACGCGATCGGGATAAATCGTTCCTTGAGCGAGAAATTTAATGTTTGGATGTGCTTCTTCTAACTCAATAGTTTTTTTTTCAAAGACTTCGATAAAAGTATGACCGATAATTCTTCTTTTTTCTTCAGGATCCTCAATATCTTTTAACCTTTCTAAAAATAAGTCTTCAGCGTCAATGTAATGGAAGTTTTCAAAAATTAACGCGCGTTTGAATGTTTCTTGAACCTCAATTTCTTCGTTTTTTCTTAATAATCCATTGTTGACAAAAATGCTATGTAACCGATTTCCTATCGCTTTTTGGAGCAAAATCGCTACAACGGAGGAATCTACACCTCCACTTAATCCCAAAATCACTCTTTCAGTCGATCCGGCTTCATTTCTAATTTTATCGATTGCACTTTTTATCCAATTTTCTAACTTCCATTCTTTCTTCGCTTTTACAATGTTCAAAACGAAGTTTTTCAAAACTGTAATCCCTTTTTGCGTATGGATAACTTCAGGGTGAAATTGAACGCCGAATAAATTCAAACTTTCATTTGCATACGCCGCAATGGGGCAAGTAATTGTTTTTGCTAATACTTCGAAACCATCTGGCATAGATTCGACTTGGTCTCCGTGAGACATCCACACAGAACCC